>Ga0172375_10000726_pt1 | contig 52923 bp, 48 predicted proteins | sample LakKiv1m_FD_114537 | JGI IMG/M metagenome (GOLD analysis project Ga0172375, IMG submission 114537) | Freshwater microbial communities from Kabuno Bay, South-Kivu, Congo - kab_092012_11.1m | ecosystem: Environmental > Aquatic > Freshwater > Lake | place: Democratic Republic of the Congo...
CGGGTCTTTTGGGTTGGTAGCCTCGCGATTCTCTTCCAAGGACTCTCTACTTCCGCCAACGTCTGGTTCCAACGCCGCCTGGTTTATTGGAAGACCGCCGTCTCTACCGTTCTCGGCACTTTGGTTGGAACCCTCCTGACTTATCTAGCAATTACTCACTCTCCCACCCTTTTTAATCTGCTCCTCGCCTCCACCCTTGGGTACTTAGTTATAGCCTCCCAAGCCCTCCTTTTTCTCCATCCCCTCTCGTTTTCTCTTCTCTCTCCCGCTTCGCTTGTTTCTTCCACCCTCGCTCTCTTCAAGCGCGCCTTTCCCCTTGGTTTGGTTCTCTTGGCCAGTATTTTGGCGAGCAAAATCGACACCATTCTCCTCGGAGTTTTGCGTCCGGCTTCCGAAGTTGGGGAATATGGCTTTGCCTACCGTATCTTCGACGTCGCCTTAGTGCTTCCCACCTTTGTCATGAACGTAATTTATCCCGTCCTCGTCGAAAGCAATCCCGCACGGAAGAATCGCCTGGTTTTATTTTCTAGTCTTGGCCTTGGCGCCCTCGCCCTCTTTGGCGTCCTCGCTCTTTATTCGTTTGCCCCTCTTCTCAACTTTGTTCGCCCCGGCATGACGCTCTCGATTGCCAATCTTCGGTACCTCTCTTTTTCTCTCCCTCTCTTCTACCTTACCGCCCCCCTCATGTGGTTTTTGATCGAGAGGCGTCTCGAAAAACCGCTTCTAACCCTTTACTTAGTTGCCGCCGCCTTTAACGGAATTACCAACCTAATCTTGATTCCCTCTTTCGGTTCTGCCGCCTCCGCCCTCTTGACGGGCGCCACCGAACTCATTATCCTTATCGGGTTACTCATTATTCGTCGCCGGGCTTTCTTAACCAATGACTAAACCAACTTCTCTCAAACTTTTTACCGATGGCGGTTCTCGCGGCAACCCCGGGCCCGCCGCCTACGGCTTCGTTGTTTACACTGGTGCGGGAATAATTCTGGAAAAATGCGGTAATTATCTCGGCGAGGCGACCAATAACGAAGCCGAATACGCCGGCTTGGTTGCCGGCCTTGAGTGGATTATTAAACACCACTCCCAAATCCCCGTTGAGATCTACATGGACTCCCTGCTAATTGTTAATCAAGTTCAGGGCAAGTTTAAGGTTAAGTCCCCCGGACTTCGTCCCAAATATCTCGAGGTCAAACAACTGCTCTCCCGCCTTCCCTCTTTCTCTATCTCCCACACCTACCGCGAACAAAACACGCTCGCCGACGCCCTCGTTAACGAAGCGCTTGACCAACAATTCCCCCTCTAAACAAAATTTTCGTTTCCTTTTTTCTCCCGTACTAAAATATATCCTATAGGGTATATAAGATCTCGGAATAATTTCTCGCATTAATAATTAATATCAAGACTTTTCGGAATGTGAAAGAAACGTAAGAACCGAAAAGATCAGAAAAGTATCAACATTAAACCAAGACACAAACAAGAAAATAAATGTAACAACAACCATGGTTTGAATAAAAGAGTTAGTTATGGGTTTAAAACAAATCATTCGGACTCCATTTGCAGTTAATCCTCGTCTAGGGTTAAATGAACCTATGTCTCAGTCCGCCGTTTATTCTGTTGAAACCAGCTCTCCTCAAGCGCTAATTCTCGGCGACTCCTCTCCCCTTGTTTCCGCCTTTTCCGCTCTTCTCAAAAAAGCTCACTTGCAAGTTTCCTTAGTATCTACCGTCAACTTTTCTCCCTCTTCACTTCCCCCTCTTGCCGACTTCGATTATTTCGTAACTTTCGCCGACTCTGACATAGTTACTTGGTTTTCTACCCACCCCGGCCAAGCTTTTTGGTCTCAACTTCTCTCGCTTTCTCGATCTGATTTACGCGTCTTGTTGGTCTCTCCCCTTTCTTTGTTTTCTCAACTTCCGGCTCTCACCCTCCCCCTCCGTCTCGCTCTTTATGGTGAATACTTCTCTTCTCACTCTTCTCTCGCCCCCACTCTCGAAAATTTTCTCATCGAAGCTCGCGACTCCCACTCTCTCACCATCCCGGGCGATGGTTTGCAAGAATATCACCTTCTTCACCTCGAAGATCTCTTAACCGGGCTAGAAAAACTTCTTTTTGCGCCAACCTGTTCCCTCCCAACTTATTTCCTTAATCCAACCTCTCTTTCCCTTCTCAGCCTCGCCTACCGCCTGCGCTCTTCGCTCCCCCACAAAACCGCCATTCTCTTTGATGAATCCCAAGCCTATTCTCCGGACCGTCTTCCTTGGGAAGAGGTTCTTGAAAGCCAAGCGCAAATTTCCTGGTCACCGGAAAAAAATCTTGAACTTGAACTCCCGACTTTTCTTAAATATTTTCTCTCCCATCCTCACCACAAGTCTCCAACCGCCACTCTCCCTCCCACTGTTAAACCCTCGTCACCTCCCCCCGCTCAAGCCTTAAAACCCTCCTCTCCTGCTCAAAGAGGTGATAATTCGTTTGCGAAAATATCTCTTCAGCCCTCTCCTTCCCGCCGTCCCCACCTTCAACCTCTAGCCACCGTGCTTGCTCGCTTTCGCCAGCCCTCACCCTCACCAGTATTTGTTCCCCAAATCAAAGGTTTGCGTCTCAAAAAATCACGCGCTTCCCACTCGCCTTCTCTCCACCCCGTCCGCCGTCTCGTTTTTCGCAGCCTTCTCATTGCCCTCGCCCTCTATTTTATTTCTCTGGTTATTGCCTTCCTCACCAGCTATTTGTCCGTTCGATCTCTCGGGAAAAAACTTGCTTCTGCCAACTTTAACTATTCTCCCAACCTGGCAGTTGCCCGCCCTTCCACCCTTTATCTCGAAGCCAACCTCTTTGTTCTCCGCTCTCTTCCCGGCTTCCACTCCCTTGTTTGGCTTTCCGATCTTAACTCTTTAGTTTTATCCCTCCACCAAGGACTCGATGTTCTTAATCTTGCCACCCCCCTGATTAACACCAGCCAAACCCTTTTCTCGGCCATTTTCTCTGACCAACCAATTGACCTATCTTCAACCCTTAGTCTTGCTCGCCTGCAAGTTGACTCCCTCTACCAAGCCCTCGCCCTTTTTGACGGTAGTTTATCTGCCTCTCCTCCCACCCTTCTCCCTGCTCGTATTGCCACTCAATATCTTACCCTTAAAACCGCTCTCCAATCTGCCAAGCACCAAATCTTGGTTGCCAAGACCCTTTTCCAAATCGCCCCCGATCTTTTGGGAGTAGGGGACCGTCGTCAATATGCTCTTCTCTTTCAAAACAACATGGAGCTCCGGGCTACCGGAGGCTTTATTGGTTCTTTTGGACTTGCTAGTTTTGAAGATGGCAAACTCTATGACTTTCCCATTTATGATGTCTACACCGCTGACGGCCAACTAAAGGGCCACGTCGAACCTCCGGCTCCCATCAAAAAATACCTCGGCGAAGCCAACTGGTACTTGCGCGACTCCAACTGGGACCCTGATTTTCCGACTAGTGCCCGGCGCGCCGAATGGTTTCTCGACAAAACTCTGGGGACCAGCGTTGAAGGTGTGATTGCCATTAATCTTGCTACTCTTCAAGATATTCTCCACGCCCTTGGCCCCGTTACCCTTCCCGATTACAACGAAGACATCAACGAAGAAAACCTCTTTGCTCGCGCCGAATATTATGCCGAAATCAATTTCTTCCCCGGCTCCACCCAGAAAAAGGAGTTTTTAAGTAGTGTGGCCTCTTCTCTCCTGACCAAACTTCCCTCCCTCTCTCGTAACCAAAGCCTTGCCCTTACCTTCGCCCTTCTCAAGTCAATCGATCAAAAAAACACCCTAATCTCTCTTTCCGATCCCAACCTCAACGCCACTTTTTCCCTTCTCGGTTGGAATGGCGAGCTTCGCGATCCTCCCTGTCCTTTTCTCGAGAACAATACCTGTTTTAACGACTACGCCATGTTGGTTGACAGCAACTTTGGCGTCAACAAGGCCAACTTCTTTCTTAATCGACAACTTGATCTGAAGATCACGATTGACCAAGCTCGCTTGATTAAACACCATCTCACCACCACCTATACCAACACCGCTACTTCTGCCGCTTGGCCGGCCGGCCCCTACAAAAACTACTCTCGTCTTTACCTTCCCAGCGGCTCGGTGCTCGCCTCCCTCTCTCTGGATGGTCAACGACTTTCTCCTCAAGACATCACCATCACTAGCGAACACGATCGCCTGATTATTGGCTTCTTAGTCGAAGTTCCGATTTCTACCTCGGTTGTGGTTGACGTTGAGTATCAGGTGGGGATTCTCTCCGAAAACTCTCCCACCTACTCCTTTTATTGGCAAAAACAATCCGGCACCACTCCAGACCCACTCACCATCTACCTCAACTATCCCTCCTTTCTCACCCCCGGGATCGTCTCCCCCGCGGCCACCCTTAACTCCCAACAACTGCAATTTAATCTCGTCAACTCCACCGACCGTCGCATTACCGTTCAGTTCTAGCCCTCCGGCTCGCCCTCTTTCCCGCCTTCTGCTATAATACGCTGCAATGACTAACTACGAACTCAAGGCTTCTAAACGTAAACTATTCGGCCGCAAGGTTAAATCCCTTCGCCGCGTGGGCATCGTTCCCGGCAACGTCTTTGGTCCCAACACCAAAAGTGTTGCCATTCAACTTGACGAAAAAACTCTTTCCACCCTCATTCTCCAAGCCGGGGAGACCTCTCTCGTCAACCTCACCATCGAAGGAGAAACCAAAGCGCGCCCCGTCCTCATTGCCGGTTATCACAAAAACCCCGTTAGCGGTGGTCTCCTCCACGTTGATCTTCACGAAGTCAATCTTAAAGAGAAAACCACCGCCGACGTTCCCCTTAAATTTGTTGGTGTGTCTCAAGCCGTTGTTGATGGTAACGTCCTGGTTGAGCTGCGCAAAGAGCTTGAAGTTGAGGCTCTCCCGACCGACCTTCCTGATATTGTTGAAGTTGATATCTCCTCCCTGCTTGCCGTTGGTGACTCTATCCTTGCCAAAGACCTCAAACTCGATCGCCCTAAAGTTACTTTACTAGTTGACGCAGACGAAACCATTGTCACGATTCAAGAACCCGCCAAAGAAGAAGAGCCGGCCCCCGCCGAGGTAGCCGAAGGTGAAGAAGGAGAAGAGGGTAAAGAGGGTGATGAAAAGACAGAAGGGGAAGAAAAAAGCAAAGACAAGGGCGAAGAAAAGAGCGAAGCTGTTCCCGACAAAGAAGGGAAGGGGAAACCAGAAAACAAACCCACTCCGGAAGACAAAAAAGAATAATTTTTACCTAAACATCTCGTTATTTGGATCTAGCATTCGTGCTTTCTCTTCGTATACTCCCGCCTGTTCTGGGTTATCAATTTGGGTATATAAATCTGCCAGCATCAGGTAGATTTCTTTGTTCTCCGGGTACTCGCTCAGCTTATTTTCTAACTCCCCAATTTTTCTCTCAACCGCTTTTTCCGGATATACTTTCTCTTCTAACTCCGTTGTGGCCCCTAAGACTTCTTGGTTATTTGTAAATAATTCTTTTGCCGTTTGGTAATCTCCCTTTTCCGCGGCCAGCTCAATTATCTGCTTAGTTTCCCCAGAAAGGGTAGGGGACTTACCATATCCTCCTATTACGGAGGAAACCAGGACTACCAACACCAATCCAATCGCAAGCCACTCCCATCTCCCCGGCATTTTTTTCACTCGGCTGTATACGTAGCCTTCTAAACTTGTCCAAAACTTTGTTTGTTTCTTTTTTTTCTTCACTTCTTGAGTATAACTTATCTTAGTTTAAACAAGCCGTTAACCCTTATTTTGATTGAAACTCTGGCCACTGAGAAACGATCAACATATTCATATTATTTTTTGGCAACTCTCTCCAAACCGCCTCTGTTACAAATGGCATAAAGGGATGGAGTAGTTTAAGCCCGTTTGTAAAAACCTCTCGGAAAACACTTAACGCAACCCCTAAATTCTCTCTCTCTTTTATTTGCTCAATATATCTGTCAGCCACGCTATGCCACAAGAAATGGTAAATTGTGTCAGCCGCTTCCGAAAACCTAAATTTTTCTAGCAACGTGGTGATTTTTTTGTTTACCGCCTCCACCTCCTTCACGATTTTTTTGTCTTCCTCCACCAATCCCTTCATTTTTGGACTGTAATCAGGAATCTCTTTTCCTAACTTTTCTTCCATCATCTGGAAAAACCTACCCATATTCCAAATTTTATTCGCAAAGTTCCGCATCGCCCTTACCTTATCTTCCGAAAGGGGAACTCTTCCTCCCTCTCCATTACCAAACAAAAGTGCCATTCTGAGGGCATCCGCCCCATATTTATCAACTAGCTCAATCGGGTTAATCACATTCCCCTTACTCTTACTCATCTTTTTCCCTTTTGCATCCGTCACCATTGGCCACAAATAGACAAACTTAAAAGGCATTTGTTCTTTGTCGTAAAGAGAAAACATCATCATTCGCGAAATCCAAAACCTCAGAATATCTGACAAGGTGCCCATCACGTCACTCGGGAAACGCTCCTTAAACTCGCCTTCTCTCAAAGTTACGAGTGGCCACTGGCCCGAAGAGAACCACGTATCGAAAGTATCTGTTTCCTGTAAATAATCTTCTCCCGGCTTTGTCGCGGATACCACATACTCGGTCTTTTTCGGCGCCGAAAGAGTTTGTAACCCCGCCGCAATTTCCTCCAGGAGGTATTTCTTGTTCAGCTCCCCAATTTTTCCGCTTACCGATCGTCCCTCTTTGTCTAAAAAGGTGACGTAGATCGCTTGGTTTTCTTTTTTACTAACCTGGTACCAAGCCGGAATCCTAATTCCCCAGGCAATCTGTCGACTAATCGGCCAGTCGTGCATCATCCCCATCCAATCGAGGAATTGTTGCTCGAACTTCTTGGGATAAAACTGAGTTTTCTTGTCTTTCACAGCCTTGATGACCGCCGGCTTCAAGGGGTCAACCCTGATATACCAATTCGGCACGGTCATCGGCTCCATATCTCGAGAGCATTTGTAGCACCCCGTGACCGCGTGTAGATAATGTTCATCAACCTTCTCGATCGCCCCAATTTTTTTAAGCTCCTCGACCGTTTTTTCTCTCGCCGTATTTACCTTTAATCCCTCAATCCCCTTAACTAGCACATCTTCCGGCAACGTCATTCTCCCGGTCTGGTCTATCACTCGGATTATCTTTAGCTGATGACGCTTGCCCGCCTCAAAATCGTTTACGTCATGAGCCGGCGTGATCTTTACGACTCCCGTCCCAAACTTTTTGTCAACCATCTTGTCCGCGACCACCGGAATTGTTCTTGTAGTCAGGGGGAGGGGAATTTTTGTTCCTATATACTGGCCGTAGCGCTTATCGCTCGGATGGACCGCAACCGCCGTGTCCCCAAACATTGTTTCCGGTCTGACCGTTGCCACTGTCAGCGGCCCGTACTTAATAAAATATAATTTATCCTCTCGCTCCCGGTGGATAATCTCTAGTTCTGCAAGCGACGTCCCGCAATGTGGGCAAAAGTTAACCAAGTAGTCATCGCGGTAAATTAAATTGTCCTTTACCATCTGTTCGAATGTGTTCAGCACTTTTTCAACCACCCTCGGCTCTAGTGTGAAAACCGCCCTCTTCCAATCGGCCGAAAACCCGAGCCGCTTAAACTGGGAAAATATTAACCCCGAATTATCTTCCACAAACTCTGCGATCTGGTTATATAAAGTTTTTCGGTCAAAATCGAGTCGGGATTTTCCCTGCTTTGCCAACTGTTTTTCATACACAAACTGGGTTTCAAATCCGGCGTGATCCCGTCCCGGTATCCACTGGACTGCGTACCCCTGCATGCGCTTCCATCTAATTAAAATGTCTTCAATCGTATACATCCCGTGTCCCGCGTGCAAACTGGCGTTCGCGTTTGGCGGTGGCATCAAAATGGTGTATGGCTTTTTACCTGGGTCAGGGGAGAAGGCGCCCAGCCCTTCCCATTCTTGGTATATTTCGCTTTCCAGCTTAGTGTGCTCAAACTTACTTTCCATCGTCATCTTCCTATTGTACCAGAGGTTTTTACCTCCGCCTTCTTTTTACTCTCCCGTTCCTCTTAAAAAGACGTTCTGCCAAGGCCTATAGTTAGATACATACGTCTTGGCAAAGATTATTTCTCCCTCTCTCAGAACCTTATAATCAAACACTACCTTCGCCCCCCACGCCGACCAATCCACTTGTCTCACCTCTCCGGCTGGTAACGTGGGGTCATCTTGATAAAGGTCGGGTGGGGGAGGGGTTACCCCACTCACTCTCGCCTTCGAAGTTGTTGCCTCTCGTCCATCACTCGTTCCATATAGCTCGAAGATTAAATGTTTATTGGCCGGGTCGTTAATAGTTTGAATCAGGATATATCCCGGCGTGTCATTCCTAAACTTAAAGTCTTTGCTCGGCGCATACACCGTGGCGTCAAACCCGGGCTCACTGTTTTGTTCATAGTACCCTACGCGATAAGCATGGGCCCAGCGCTCACTGATTGGCAATCCTGCGGCCATCACCGCTCTAAAGAGGGTAGTGGAGACTTGGCATACCCCTCCGCCGTCTCCTAGCTCCGTTCTCCCGTTGGCAATTACATATGCCGTTTTATATCCCGTCGCTCCCGTAATCTCCCCCACCTCTTGGTTAAAGGAAAACTCTTCTCCAGGTGGGACCAATACTCCGTTAATTCTCGCGGCCGCCAGTTCCACGTTAAAAATCCGGTTGGTAATTGAGTGGGCGTAATATGACTCTCCCTTGCCGATTAACTCGACAATCCCGAGGTCATTAACCTCTCCGGTCGCAATTTTCGGCGGAGTCTTCTCTAGCTCTGCCTCAATCTTAATGTCTGTTTCTCCCTTCACCAGCTGCTCGATCGCCCCCTCCAAACTTTCCGCGGTTTTTTCTGTTTGTAAATTAATACCCTCTTTGCCCGCCGCGAATTCTTTTACCCTTCCGTTCTCAAACACAAACCTCGCGTTTTGGGGTACCCGGTTATATCTCTCTGCCAGTCCCCCGACATAGTTACTAACGCTTTCCTGCTCAACCTCACCCAACCTCTCAGGACTTAAACTAATAAAACTAATTAATTCTGGGGTCTGCAGTGTCACAACCTTGTCTTCAATCACGATCTCGAGCTTTTTGTCCAACAACTCTTCTAACACTTGGTTGGCCCTCGTTATTTCCTCTGGATTTAACCTCATCCTCACGTTCTCAACCGGCAATTCGATTTCCCCCGGATCTAGCGTTGTCACCGCCCTTACCACCAGCCCCTTCAACTTATCAAAGTTGACCTCAACTCCGTCTTCTCCGTTAATCAGCTGATATTTCCCGTTTACTACTTTCAATTTTGCGACTTGTGAAGGAATTGAAACCACTCCCTCGATCTCCGCTTGCCACCCTAGCCACTCCTCAGCTTTCAAACTCCCCATCAAAGGTAACTCTATTTTGCCGGTCCATAGCTGTTTCATTATTTCCGGACTCCACTTCTTTCCTATCTTCATCGCTTTTTCAACTGTTCTCTCCGGCTCCAACTGAAACATCTGTCGTGGTACTCCCCAACTACTCTCTCCATACCTAATCTTCACCTCCAACTGACTGATTTTTTCCTCTAAGTCCGCAATCGCCTGTTCTTTTTGCATCCCTCCCACTCCCACCCCCGCCACCCTCACTCCCGGAAAAATCGTCTTCCGACCGATCCATTGCCAGGAACAAATTAGCAAAATCGCTCCCAATCCTCCCCCCAGCAAAAACATTACTGCTTCTTTTAAGAGTGGCCTAAAATCTTGTTTTCTTTTCTTCATCTCTGATATGATGTCTTCATCATACCTTAATTTTTTATATGGCAAAATTTCCTGACCCTACCAAAAAATATACCGCCGAACCCGTGAACTCTCCCCCAACTACACCCGCCAATTCACCTACCTCTCCCTCCCCAACTCCCTCCGGTCCTGCTCCTTCCTCGCCGGACAATTCTGCCCCCCCTGTTCCCTCCGCTCCCCCGGCTCCCCCTTCTCCCGTTTACCAAGCCCCGACAACTCCTCTCGCTTCTCAGTTTGCTCCCCCGCCCGCCCCCTCTCCAGCCGCCTCTCCCTCCTCTTCACCACCCGCTAACCTTACATCTCCTTCTCCTTTCCGCCACCTCCTACCCTTACTCCTTGGGATTGGCGCCTTCGCCATCTTGGCTTTTCTTGGTTTTACTTTCCTCCCAAAATTATTTGGTAAGAAGACCGAACCCGTCGTTCTCACTTACTGGGGTCTTTGGGAACCGGCCTCTGTTATGCAAACCGTCATTGCCGATTATGAACGGGACCACCCCAACGTCAAAATCAACTACTCGATGCAATCACCAACCAACTATCGCTCTCGCCTTCAATCCGCTCTCACCACCCACACTTCGGAGAGCCCTGACCTCTTTCGGATTCACAATACTTGGTTACCTATGTTGCGCAAATCATTGGCCCCCAAACCCTCCACTGTCACTCTTGACCTGGCTCAATACTATCCGGTTGTCAGTTTAGACTTTCTCAGGAATGGTGAACTTTACGCCATTCCGCTTGAAATTGATGGACTTGCCCTTTATTACAATGCGGATATGTTGGCAGAAGTTGGTGCCAGTCCTCCTACAGACTGGAACGCTCTTCGCAAACTGGCCTTTGACTTAACTCGCCGTAATCCAGAAACCAACATTATCGAACGCGCCGGTATCGCGATGGGCACTGCGACCAACGTTGACCACTGGTCCGACATTCTCGGACTCTTGATCTTGCAAAACTCCGGCAATCCTGGCCAACCCTCCGAGGCCGCCGTTCAAGATGCCCTGACTTTTTATACGATTTTCTCAACCTCTGATCACTCCTGGGACTCGACTCAACCTCCTTCAACTTACGCTTTCGCAACCGGCACCGTCGCCATGATGCTCGCTCCCTCCTGGCGCGCCGCGGATATTCGCGCCATTAATCCCTCCCTCAACTTTGGCATTGCCCCTTCTCCCACTCTCCCCACCACTGACATTGCCTGGGGAACCTACTGGGCCGAAGCCGTTAGTGCTTCTAGTCCTCACTCTACCGAAGTTTGGCAGTTCTTAAGTTATCTTTCTAGCCCGGAAGTATTACAAAAACTTTATACTACCGAAAGCCAACTCCGGCCTCTCGGGGAACCCTATCCTCTTGTTAGCCAAGCCTCGCTTCTCTCAACCGATCCTCTCGCCGCTCCTTTTGTCTCCCAAGCCCCCAACTATCGTTCTTGGTATCTCTCATCTGCTACCAAAGACGAAGGCATTAACGACGAAATTAGCAAGTATTATCTGGATGCAATTAACTCCATTAACAACGGCTCTTCTATCGCCTCTACTCTTCGCCCCCTCTCGGAGGGAGTTACTCAAATTCTTGCTAAATATCCCGAGGCTCAATGACCCTCGCTCGGGCTGTGCTTGCCACTCTTTGGTACTCCGATTATTTTTCCTTCCCCCTAACTCTTTCCGAACTTCACTCGCGCCTGATTGTCTCAAAACCCACAAGCTTACCCCTCCTCTCTCGCACCGTCGACTCGCTCCTCAAGTCCGGTCAACTCTCTCGCACGGGGAAGTACTACCACCTCCCCGGCTCTTCAGCTCTCGTTCCCAAACGGCTCCAACGTCAACGACTCTCTGCCCGGCTACTTCCTCATGCTCAGGCCTACGCCACGCGTCTTGGTCGTCTTCCGGGAGTTCTCGCTATTTACTTGACCGGTTCTCTCGCTATGCAAAACTCTACCACCTCTTCAGACATCGATTTTCTCGTCATTACCAAAACTGGACGGCTTTGGTCAACTCGTCTTTTTCTTACCCTCTATACCGAATTCTTCCGTCTCCGCCGCCACCCGAACTCCTCCTCCCACGCAATCTCTGGACTCCTCTGTCTTAACCTCTATCTCACTCCTACTTCTCTTTCCCTCCCGCCCCCCAAACGCACTCTCTATACCGCCTACGAACTCATTCAAGTTGTTCCCTTGTTCGATCCCTTTACTATTCATCCGCTTCTCTTAGCCGCCAATCCCTGGCTTCATACCTATCTCGCCAATTTTGCTGCTCCCCAACCGAAAACAACTGTTTCCAACTTTTCCTCCCCTCCCCATGTTTTTCAAACCCTCTTTGAACTATTTGCCTACCACCTTCAACTCTGGTATATGCGTAAGAAAATCACTCGCGAACTTGTCACTCCCAACCTGGCTTTTTTCCATCCTCATAACCCCGGTCAAGTTGTCCTGAAACGCCTCAAAAACCTTTAGCGCTATAATCTATCTCTCTATGTATTACTCAATTGCTTCCATTCAACCCCTCGCCCAACTCCAACGTCAAAAAGGGAAAAAATTAGTCCTTGCCACCGGCTTTTTTGATTGTTTACATTCCGAACACCTCCGATTTTTAACCAAAGCCAAAGCAACCGGCGATCTCCTCTTTGTAGCGGTTGAGAGCGATGCCCGCGCGCTTGCGCTTAAAGGAGAGGGAAGACCAATTGAAACCCAACGCGTTCGTTGTCGCCACCTTCTTCCCTACGCCGACTACCTGATTGCCCTGCCGGACGGTTTTAATAATTTTGTTGCCTATGAATCACTAATCGCCGCCATTCGTCCTGATGTTTATGCCGTTAGCTCCCACACCACTCACCAAAAAAATAAACTCTTTCTCACCGAAAAATATGGCGGAAAACTCGTTATTGTCCACGAATTTAATCCCGCAATCTCAACCACCAAACTAATAGGCCAAAACCAAGTATAATTAACGCGCGATGTTCGAACACTATCTTTATCAACCCTTTTTTAACCTCCTGGTCGGTCTCTATTGGGGACTCGAACGCCTTTCTCCTGCTCTTGCCGACATGGGAATTGCAGTTATCGTCTTTTCCCTCATCATCCGCGTGCTCCTTTTTCCGCTTACTTTAGCCGGAGAACGCTCCGAAAAAGAAAAAATCAAAATTACCAAAGAAATTAGTGCTCTTAAGAAAACCTACTCTCACGACTCGATTAGAATGAAGAGCGAAATTCGCCGGGTCATGCGCACCAATACTCGGATGGTTCTCGCGACCACCTTCAATCTCGCAATCCAGCTCATCATTATTCTCATGCTTTACCGCATTTTTACGACCGGTCTCGAGGGCCGCGACTATCACCTCCTTTATAGTTTTATGCCTCAGGTTTCCCACGTTAATCTTTTATTTTTAGGGAAATATGACCTCTCTCACACCAATCCGGTTCTTAACCTTATCCAATCCTTCATGATTTTTTTGGTTGAGCTTCTCATTGCTCTTCGTTCTCCCTTGCCGGTCAGCCGCCGCGACATTCTCATGATGCAGTTTATCCTCCCCCTCGGGTCCTACCTCATATTTATGTTTATGCCGGCCGGCAAAAAAGTCTTTATCATTACTTCCTTGGTTTTTTCCGCCGTTTATAACGCTGCGCGCCTCGTCCAATCTCTCCTTCGTCGCGCGCTTGCGCGCCTCGACCGGTCCACTCTTCCTAAATCCCCCCCCGCCTCCACTTCTCCAGAAGCCGCCCCTCCCTCTGCCTCGTAGTGGATTTTTCCTTTTTCCCTTCCACTCGTGCTACAATTCACCTATATGTTTGACAATCTAGTTGTCTCTTTCTTAGTTGATGAAGTGGTGGGCGGCTTTTTCATCTCCGTTCTTCCCGGTCAAATTGCCTGTATTTATGATCGCGGTCGCGGCGTTCTTAAAAATGTCTATGGCCCCGGTCTTCACCTTAAAATTCCCTTTTGGCAAATCGCCAAACTTTTTAATGCTCAAGTTTTGGAATACAGTATCCGCAAAGGTTTTGACTTGAGTACTAAAGAAGCCCTTGGTGATGAACCCATTCACACCAACACTTCAGATGGTCTCACCATCTCGATTGAAGGCTCCATTCTCTTCCGTATCGACAAAGAAAACGCTCCCGAACTCTGGGAAAACATCGGCGAACACTTTGTTTCTAAAGTCGTCCGCCCCTTCTCCCGCTCCAAAATCTCGGCGATCTTAACCACCATTAGCAGTGAACACCTCAAAACCGCCCGCCCGGAACTTGAAGAAAAACTCAAAAGCGAACTCAACTCCGAATTTCGTAACCGTGGCCTAATTTGCGAAGGCGTTTTATTATCCGAAATTATCGTTGGCTCTTCTGTCGACTCCTCTCCAACCGCCATTTAAGTAGTTCTATGAGTAGGGTTAAGCTTTCCGAGTATACTGCCAAAAAAACTCTCTTTCCCAATTACCAAGGCCTACCCCTAACCTCTAGTGCTCCTCTCTCCTCTCTCACTCAGGCTTTTCCTCGAAAACCGCTCGTTATCAAGGTTGATGAGGGGATTAAAAAGCGCCACAAACAAGGGCTACTTAAATTAGCCTGTACTCCTAAGGAGGCTTTTGTAGCTCTTTCAACTTGGTCAACCCTTGGCTACTCTCACTTTCTCCTTGAGCCCTTCCTCAAACACGACGCCTCCAACGAACACTACCTTTCTCTGGAACGAGTGCGGGCAGGCTGGAAACTCTCCTACTCGCCTCAAGGAGGAGTCGAAATTGAGTCTGCTTGGGACTCGGTAAAATCCATAATTCTTCCCCCTGACGCGAAAACCACTCCCCCAGGTTTTTTCCAAACTTCTCCCTCCGTTTTCCACCGCTTTCTCTTCCGTCTCCTTCCCCTCATGAACCAATTTCACCTTTCTTTTTTGGAGATTAATCCCTTGGTTCTCCAAAAAAACCACCTCATCCCCCTTGATCTGGCTTGTGAACTTGATAACACCGCCAGTCCCTTGTCCGGCCTTCCCGATCACAAGCTCAGCGCTTCCGAACACCAAATCGCCACCCTCGATGCTCTTACTCCCGCTAGCCTTAAATTTCGGCTCCTTAATCCCTCCGGTCACATCTGGATGATTCTCTCCGGCGGCGGCGCCAGTTTAGTCTTGGCAGACGAAGTCGCCGACCTTGGTCTTGGCTCTGAACTTGCCAATTATGGCGAGTATAGCGGCGCTCCTTTACCCGACGACGTTTATGCTTATACCAAAATTATTCTTTCCCAACTTCTTTTAGTTAAAGACTCAGCACCAAAAGCCCTAGTGATTGCCGGTGGGGTCGCGAACTTTACCGACGTGGCCCTAACCTTTCGGGGCTTAATCAGGGCGCTTGCCGAGCAAATGGTCGAGCTAAAAAAAGCCAATGTCCAAGTCTTTGTCCGCCGGGGCGGTCCTCACGAAATCCAAGGACTTACCTCAATGCGCACTTTTCTCCGTCAAGCTGGTCTACTCGGCTCTGTCCACGGACACGAAACCATGCTTACCGCGATCATTTCCGAGGTTAAACAATACCTCTCTGTGAACCCAGCTCCAAACTCTCGGAGGCGCCCATGATTTCTTTAAGGGAACTCCGCTCCTCTCGCCACCAAATAATTGTTTTAGGCAATCACGAACCCATCATTCAATCTCTTCTGGACTTTGACTACCTCTCCGGCAAGAAAGCCAGCAGTGTGCTCGCGATCCTCACGGGTAGGCGAGGTGTTGCCAAATACTTTTTCGGTCGTCAAGAAATCCTCCTTCCCACCCTTGCTTCTCTCCAAGCCCTCCCGGCTCTCGTTTCTTCTTTTCCCTCTTCTCCGGGTTGCCATCTTTGGTTTCTCAACCTTTTATCGGGCCGCCGCACTCTTTTCTCTCTTCAAGAGCTCTCCTCTCTCTCTGTCAAAAATCTTCCCCTCGACCTCGTCGGTGGTGCCATTTTTGCAGAAAACGTTCCCGAACTTCATGCTCTTGAAATCCTCCGCGCCGCGACCGCCAAACAACAACTAGTCGTCGGCCCCGCCTCCGTTGGCCTCCTCGTTCCCGGCGTCCTGAAACTTGGGGCCATTGGGGGTATTACTCCGGAACAAATCAAAGAAAATCAAATTATGACTCCCGGTCATTTTGCCGTCCTCTCGGCTTCAGGGGGCATGACCAACGAACTTATTAATCTCGTTAATCTGGCCGGTCACCATCTCTCTTTTGCCCTTTCTTTCGGTGGTGATCGTTTTCCTGTTCTCTCTCCTCGTGAAGCTTTTCTGCTGGCAGAGGCCGATCCCCAAACTACAGCCGTCCTCTACTACGGAGAATTGGGAGGCGAAGACGAGTATGAACTGGTCAAACTTAAAGAAGCCGGTCTATTCACCAAAAAACTTCTCGCTCACATCGCCGGGACCGTCACCAGTCTTTTTCCCTCTGCTCCCCAATTTGGTCACGCCAAAGCCAAGGCCGACTCCACTCGCACTACCGCTTTAGCAAAACGTAAAGTCCTCGCCGCCGCCGGTTTTGACGTGAGCTCATCTTTTGCCGACTTTATTCACTTACTCGCTAATCTTTAATTCTTATTAAGGTATACTAACCCTATGGACGACCTCACTTCTCGCACTCACTCGCTATTTACCTCCACTATTTCCGGAGAACTCGACGGTGAACCGACCATTTTAGGCAAGCCGCTCACAACTCTTGCCACTTCTCACTCTTTTGCTTGGCTTGTCGGTTCGCTTTGGCTTGGTCAACCCCTCAAGTCCTCAAAAACCGAAGCCGTGCTTGACCTAGCCCTCCGGCTATTAGTTGATCACGGCCCTTATGTCTCCGGGAGCGTCAACACCATGATTGCCGCTCGTGCAGGCAAAGACCTCGTCTCTTCCCTCGTTTCCGGTCTTCTCACCATTGGCCCTCGTTTTGGTGGAGCCGTTAATGCTGCCGCCGAAACTTGGTTTTCCTCCGTTTCCTCCACCCCCCCAGTTACCGCTTCGGACTTAGTCGAGTCTTTTGCTTCCCGCAAAGCCTACCTTCCCGGGATTGGCCATCGCCAATACCGTCTCGACTCTCCGGATCCTAGGGTAGGGGAGCTCGTTAAAATTCTTGGCTCTCTTAAAACCCCCTATCTCGATTTCGCTAGGAGCGTCGAAAAACTTACGACCGCCAAAAAGCCCAACCTCATTCTCAACGTCGACGGCGCTCTCGCCGCGATTTTACTTGATCTCCTTACCACCGAAGAACAACTCTCTTCCGACGACCTTCAACTACTTCTTGACGCCGAGTTTTTTAACACCGTTTTTGTGCTCGCTCGCTCCGTTGGTTTCATTGCCCACTTTTTAGATCAACGTCGTCTCGGAGAAGGATTATTTCGCTTACCCCCCGACCAGGTTCTCGTTAAATCCTAACGTTTCCCTCGCTCCTCAAGCTTGACCCCCTTGACCGACCGGAAATCCTTTGTTAATATAGCACTCGCACTCTTTGAGTGATAAAATAGTCATTAATAATTAAGTTTACTTGAAAGGAAGCTCTATGAACGTCGATCCCAAGAAATTAAGTCCCATGCCTGGCTACGTCTTCGTTGAACCGGCCGCCAAACAATCTAAAACCGAAGGTGGCATCTATTTGCCCGATAATCACGACGAAAAGCCGCAAGTTGGTAAAGTCCTTGCCGTTGGCGCCGACTGGACTACCGAACACGGTGCCGTCCTCAAGTCTCCCGTCAAAGTGGGCGACCAAGTCGTCTACAAAAAATGGGGAGGCAACGACGTTAAAGTGGGTGAAACCGAATATCAATTCCTCAAATTCGAAGACATCCTCGCCATTATTAAATAAGTTAGTTAATTGTCAATCTAATCAATAAGGAGATCTTATGCCAAAACAACTACTCTACTCAGACGATGCTCGCCAAAAACTACTTAGTGGGGTCAACCAGCTTGCTAAAGCCGTTGTCACCACCCTTGGTCCTCGTGGTCGCAACGTCGCCATGGATAAAAAATGGGGAGCTCCCGCCATTATTCATGATGGAGTCTCCGTTGCCAAAGAAATCGAACTCGAAGACAAATTCGAGAATATGGGTGCCCAACTTGTCAAAGAAGCCGCCAGCAAAACCAACGACGCGGCCGGTGACGGGACTACGACCGCCACTCTCCTCGCCCAACAACTGGTTTCCTCAGGCATGAAAAACATCACCACCGGCACCAACCCCATGCTGATGAAAAAGGGCATCGATCGCGCCGTTACGGCGGTGGTTGCCGAACTCAAGAAGTTGAAAAAAGACGTCAAGAAAGAAGACTGGGTCAAAGTGGCTACGATTAGTGCCCAAAACGAAGAAATCGGCGCCAAAATCGCCGAAGCTCTCGCGCTCGTTGGCAAAGACGGGGTCGTCGAAGTCGAAGAAAGCAAAGGGCTCGAGATCGAAATCGAACACACCGAGGGGATGGCTTTTGACAAAGGCTACATCTCCTCTTACTTTGTCACCGACCCCGACTCCATGGAAGCCAATTTGGAAAGTCCTCACATCTTGGTGACCGACCAAAAAATCACCTCGATCCAAGAGCTCGTGCCTTTTCTTGAAAGTTTTGTCAAAGTCTCGAAAAACTTAGTTCTTATCGCCGACGACATTGAAGGTGAAGCGCTCGCCACTCTCGTTGTCAACAAGCTTCGTGGCTCTTTCAACATCCTGGGGGTCAAAGCTCCTGGTTTTGGTGATCGCCGCAAAGCCATGCTCGAAGACATCGCGATCTTAACCGGTGCCACCGTCATCTCGAGTGATCTCGGACGCAAACTTGACTCGGTTACGCTCGACGACCTTGGTCAAGCCGATCGAGTCGTCTCCAGTAAAGACGAGACTAAAATCGTCGGAGGGAAGGGGAATAAAGCCGCCCTTTCCGCTCGGGTTGCCCAACTCCGTAAAGAACTTGAAAAGTCTGACTCCGATTTTGACCGTGAAAAAATTCAAGAACGTCTTGCCAAACTGGTTGGCGGTGTTGCCGTCATCAAAGTCGGTGCAGCCAGCGAAATTGAGCTCAAAGAAGTCCAGGAACGGGTCAAAGACGCCGTGGGTGCAACTAAAGCCGCGATTGAAGAAGGCATTGTACCAGGCGGTGGGGTTGCTCTCCTCCGCTCGGCTCGGGTTCTTGACTCGCTCACTTCTGACTCTGAGGATGAACAAGTTGGCATTAAAATAGTCCAAGCCTCTCTTGAACAACCCCTTCGTTGGCTCGCCAAAAACTCCGGCGCCGATGACGGTTGGGTCGTCCGCAAAGTCCTTGATAATAAGAGCTTGAGCTTTGGTTTCAACGCTGCCTCTCTCGAATTCGGCGACATGCTGACGATGGGCGTCCTTGATCCGGTCAAAGTCACTCGTCACGCTCTTCAAAACGCCGCCTCCGTTGCCAGCATGATCTTGACAACTGAGTGTCTCGTTACCGACCTTCCGGAGAAAGAAAAAGAAACTCCCATGGGTAATCCAGGCATGGGTGGCATGATGTAAACCGTTGTTCTCAAAATTAGTGACAACTTATCCCGGTTTTTGTTCTTGCAAAGACCGGGATTTTGCTATACTAATACCTGTGCCACGCAAAAAAACTTCCCCCCTCAAGAAAAAACTCTTTCGTTTCCTTAAGCCCCGGGGACTCATTCTCCTTTTTCTCCTCATTAGTCTCGTTGCCACTGTTGCCCTCGTCACCAACCCCAACCTCAGTCTTGATCTTCGCAACTGGGCAGCCTCCAATACCTGCTCAAGCTTTTCGCAGCAAACATGTGTCATCTCCAGTGGTTGTACCTGGAATAAAGAAAAAACCACCACTGACCCAGTCAAAGGAACTTGTATGGGCGATGGCGATTGTTCCAAATATAATAACAATCAAAAGAGCTGTGATACTTATTCTGGTTGTATCTGGAAGCCTCTCATAATTACCACTCCCGGCTTTTGTTCAGGCGATCTTTTGACAAGCAAGACTTGTCCCAACTCCCCCCCTACACCCCTGGTAAGCACGGTGAAGTTGCGTGGATTGGCTCTGTCAACTATGTCTGTAATGGTGCAGTTGGAGACTGGATTGACTGCAACAATAAAGGAGCTCTCAAGGATAGCCCTTTTGGTGAAAACTTCCAGTGTCAAAACGGAGGAAGTAGCAATCAAGAGTGCCTTCCCAATCAATGCCTAGATGGAAACAATCTACAAACCTGTACCAAAACCAACGTTCGTCCCGAATATAAAGTTACAGACTGCTCTACTACTAATCAAGTTTGCCAAGACGCCAAATGTGTCGACAAAGTTACTTGTGATGGTTATCCCAAGTGTCCATCTGACACCCGCTTTATTTCTCAGTGCACCATTACCGCAAACAAGACAAGAATCTTACCTGTTGCTTGCCCCGACAACACCACCTGTCAAGTCAAAAATGATCTTGCTCAGTGTTTAGATCCCACAACCCCACCCACCACCACCCCTACCTATACATGTTTAGATACTCCCGGCCAATTTTATAGTCCCGAACGGTGTGAGTGTAGTGGAGTAGGAACCTATCCCCAAGGGAGAAACTGCTGTAAACCCTGTCCAACCGTAACTTGTGAAGCCAATAAAAAAAGCTGTTCATCTGCCTCAGTCCAACAAGTTTGTAACAGTAATGGAACTGGATACACCTATAATACCTGTGAAATTGGTTGTCGGAGCAGTGATGGTGCTTGCGTTGAAACATTCTATTCAGGCATCCCTCCTCACCGAGTGATTAGTGCCAACGAGGAGTGTTTTCCTAAAGAAGAAAAATATCAGATTGGGGGTAGTACTTGGGGATGTAAATTAAAAACTACCACAACTACTCCTCCCACAACCAAAATTCCCACCGGCCAAAAATGTGCCGGAATTAACGATGACGCCAGTTGTCAAAGTGGTGATTGTCGGATATTCACAAATCCGTCAGGCTGGTGGTGTTGGGATTCATCTTGGAATGCTCTCTGTATACCAAATACGTCAACTTGTGAAATCAAAACTCAGAAAACTTGTAATTCAGAGGGCTCGGACTATATTTCAACACATTGTGATTACGGTTGTGATGGCAATTATTGTAGATCTGGAAAAATTCCTACTGGTGAAAAATGTGCCTCTCCTAACGATAATACTAGTTGCCAAAGTGGTGACTGTCGATTTCTCACAAACCCATGGGGTTGGTGGTGTTGGGACAATACATGGGAAAGTACTTCTAACGATACTACCAATGACACCACTACTAGCAATACCACCGCCAATACCAATACCAATACTAATACTTCCACTACCAAAACTACTACCCAAACAAGCAACAATACTACCACTACTCAAGCCAGTAACGTGTATGCTTCTGGAAGGTCTTGTGCTATCCCTCGCGACTGCCCTTCAAACGAAACCTGTACACCGTCACCCCTTAATACTGGTATTGGGGCTTGTAATCTCATTGAAAGCGCCGGACGTAACTATGGCTCAAACAGACTCTACCTAAATGGGGTTGCCTGCACAAACGACTCTGCCTGTGAAAGTGGTTATTGTAACAAAAGAGGTTGGTTATTTATTAAAGACGTTTGTGCCGATTCGCCGGTCTGTAAAAATGGTGATCGCCGGTGTGATTCTTCCAGTAATGTTCTTGAAAAATGTGATAATGGTCAATGGGAAACTGATCTCGATTGTAATAGCGTCTACCGGATTTGTGGAAGCGGCAACAATACCTTTGCATGTCGGAACTGCCCCAAGGGCGACGGCACCACTGGCTATTGTACTCAACAAGAAATGGACGCCTCTAAACACTAACCCTCCCTAGAATCTCCCCGTGACAAACTCTCACCAACTCGCTACAATATTTCTTGATATGGCAAATAAATACCATCGCGTTTTACTCAAACTGGGTGGAGAAGCTCTTTTAGGGACTCGCGAGTATGGCATTGACCCCGCTGCAGTTCTCAGCGTTGCCAAAGAAATTAAAGAAATTGCCAAAACCAAAACTCAAGTTGCAATTGTGATCGGGGGAGGGAATATCTTTCGTGGGGTCTCGGCCGCCGCTAAAGGTATCGAGCGCTCCACCGCCGACTACATGGGAATGCTTGCCACCATCATGAATGCCCTCGCCCTCCAAGACGCTCTCGAGAAAATTGGGGTCGACACGCGTGTCCAAACCGGCCTTGATATGCCCGCGGTTGCTGAGCCCTACATCCGTCGCCGCGCCATGCGCCATATGGACAAGGGTAGGGTAGTGATCCTGGCTGCCGGTTCCGGCAATCCCTACTTCACCACCGACACCGGGGCCGCTCTTCGCGCTCTGGAGCTCAATTGTGAAATCATTCTCAAAGCCACCAAAGTTGATGGCGTCTATAATCAAGACCCCATTAAACATCCCACCGCCAAAAAATATCAAAAACTGAGCTATATGGATGCCCTTAAACAACGCCTCGAAGTTATGGATACCGCCGCCTTCGCTCTCTGTATGGACAACCACATGCCAATCGTGGTTTTTGACTTTTTTACCCCTGGCAACGCCAAGCGCGCCGTCCTTGGCGAACCTATCGGCACTCTCTTGGCTTAAGTTTTTACAACCACAACTCTGGATTAACCGTTTTATCTCCCTCTGTCAGCTCAAAGTGCAAATGGGGACCGGTGGTCCACCCGGAGGTTCCGATCGTTCCGATTTCTTGACCTTTCTCAACTTTTTGCCCCACCTCAACTTCGACCTGATCCAAGTGAGCATAGAGTGAGGCAATCATTCCCTCATGGGCGATTCGCACGTGCTCACCGTATCCGACCCTAAAGTGTTCAACTTCCATTACCGTTCCTTTCTCGATCGCTACTACCGCCGTCCCCTTTGGGGCTCTGATATCAATCCCTCTGTGCAAGGCATAATAACCTTGAGAAATTCCGATTGGTTCCGTCACCGGATAAGCATAAGTTGTCTCGGTTGTGACTACCTCTACTCCTGGTGAACTAAGCTCCGGATTGGCTAGCGCCGAGTAGTCAAACGCTCTCGTCGGAAAAATTGCGACTTGTGCCAGCATGACCACCGCCACACCCTGTACTGTCAGAGTTTTGACGAATCCCTTCCGTTCCATCCAGGGTCTGATTGCTCGTGAAATTGGATGACTTCCCAGAGTTCTTGCCAGTAACGGCTTTTTCTCATTTTTCTTCATACGCGGGGTTAATCTAGCCCCAAGAAGCCGCCATCCTACTCCTTCTTCTTTGTTTGTCAAGCCAAACTACTCCCTTTTATTTCTTCTCTCCAGAGGTGATCTCCCAACATCACTATATCATTAACAATCATACCAGTACTAACTATCTCATCAAGCGCCAACTCTTATCACCCCTCGACCGGTTGTAGTAAAGTAGTCTTAGTACTAACTATTGAAAAGGAGTCTTTATGCAAAACTTTGCAATTAACGGATTCGGTCGCATTGGTCGGCTTGCCACTCGAATTTGGTTTGAGTTTCACACTCGCTCGTCCGATCTTGCCGCCATCAACACCTCTGGTTCAATGGATCTTGCCGGTTGGGCACACCTACTCAAATACGACACCGCCTACGGTCCTTTTCCCGGGAAAATCGGGCTTGATGAACATCAATCCGCCAAAGACTGCACCGATCAAGATCCCTTCCTCGGCAATCTCTTGCTTGGTCCTCACAAAATCCCCGTCCTCGCTCAGCGTAATCCCAGCCTCATTCCTTGGAGTCACTATGGTACCGAGGTAATTATCGAGTCTACCGGAGCCTTCCGCACGCTCGAGACCGCCAGCAAACACCTGGAAGGTGGCGCCAAACGAGTCCTCCTCTCTGCTCCTGGCAAAGGGGACGGTATTCCCACCAGCGTCCTTGGTATCAACGCAGCCTCAATCTTAGCGGATGAAAAACACTCGGTCATCAATAACGCCTCTTGTACCACCAACTGTGTTGCCCCCGTGACCGCGATTATTCAGGATGCGCTCGGCATCGAAAAAGCTGCCATGACCACCATTCATAGTTACACTGACGACCAAAATCTTCAAGACGGTTCTCACAAAGATCTTCGCCGGGCTCGCGCCGCCGCCCAAAACATGGTTCCTACCTCGACCGGGGCAGCGACCGCCACGACCGAGACCATCCCGGCTCTCAAAGGTCTATTTGATGGCGTCTCAATTCGGGTTCCCACCCTCACCGTCTCTTTAACCGACCTGGTCTTCGTCACCAAAAAATCCTCTTCGGTCAAAGCGGTGAACGACTTATTTCTTACCGCTGCTTCAAGTCCTCGTTGGCAAGGCATTCTCGCCACGACCAACGAACCCCTCGTTTCTTCTGACCTCAAGGGAAGAAGGGAGTCGGCGATCGTTGACCTTACCCTTACCCAAGTTATTGGGGGCAACCTTATCAAAGTTTTTGCCTGGTACGACAACGAATGGGGTTACGCCAATCGTTTAGTAGAAAGCATGCTCGCACTGAAAATCAAATAAATTTGAGGCCCGGGGGGGAATCGAACCCCCGCAATAAGAGTTTTGCAGACTCCTGTGTTTCCACTTCACCACCGGGCCAACCCCCTCATTATACCAGCCGCTCAGACTATTCCTGGCTAATTACTAGCGATCTTGTGTTAACATAACAATATGAAAAAACTATCTCTCCTCCTCGTTTTTTCCCTTCTCCTTGGTGGTTGTACCATTCGTAATCCCTTTCTCAAGAAACCGGCCGGTCTTGAAATTTCTTCTACTCCCCCTACCACTGTCTTTCTGAATGGTAAAAACGTCGGGACTACTCCCTACTTAGACCAAGCCCTCAAACCCGGCAAATACACAGTTAAACTCATTCCGACAAGTTCTGAAGTAACTTCCCAGCCCTGGGAAACCCAAGTTGAACTCATCCCTCAGGCGACCACCGTCATTAACCGCACTTTTGCTTCCAGCGAAGTTAATGCGGAGGGTTACGTCTTAGAGCTTACCCAAGTTGCCGGCGACCAGACCTACCTCTCCGTTATTTCTGACCCCGACACCGTTAACCTCACTCTTGACGGTAAGCCCCAAGGGTTTACCCCCATTACCATGTTCGAAATCACCCCCGGCTCCCACCAACTTGACCTTGCCTCTCCCGGGTTCAAACCCACCAGCCTCTCGGTTAGTAGTGAAAACGGTTACAACTTGATCGTCAACGTTAAGCTCTCTCCCCAAGAAATTACCCTTACTCCCGCCACCCCCGCGACCCCCTCCGCTTCTCCCGCCGCTGATTCTACCCCCTCAGCCTCTCTTTCTCCTTCCGAACCTCTTCCTCCCTATGTCATCATCAAAGAAACCGGTACCGGCTGGCTTCGCGTTCGCGCCGATGCCTCTGCGACTAGCGAAGAACTGGGCAAAGTCAACGTCGGTGAAAAACTCAAGTATCTTGACGAAACAACCGAAGCCGGTTGGTTTAAAGTTGAGTTTGAAGGGAAGCCTGGCTGGCTTTCCGGCAAATACGTTGATCTGGTTAAGTAGAATTTTTTAGCTTAGACAAAATACAATAGAAATATCACCATTACTCCCCAGAGTCCGACCGTCGTCAACAGCGTTTTATCCGACAGCAGGACCTTGTGGGGCGACTCCCCGCTCGAAGTCTCATAAATAAGTTGCATATACTTCATTACCCCGTAAATGACGACCGGAACCGTAATCATCAGCCATTTTTCAGCAATTAAGGTTCTTGGCAACAGGGCAAAGAGCTGTAATACTTTTCCCTCTACCAAAAATGGCGGGTGCAGAAACGAAAACAACGCGTACGTGAGCCAAGTAGTATTGGCAAACATCGAGGTATAAGCGTCCAGTAAAGCCGGCGTGTAGTGCATTAAAGTTGAGCGGTGTTTTTCAAGATCCACCCCCGCTCCCGAGAGAAGCGTCATCTCGCTTCGTCTCTTGCCGACCGCGAGAAACAACGAGGCCGACACCACCGTCAGTAAAAACCACACATCCATGTGGACGTTGATGACAAAGGCCCCAGCATACACCCTCAGGATAAATCCGGCCGCAATCGAAAAAACGTCCAATATTGGAATCCTCTTCCACCACAACGAATAAACAATATTCAAAATAAAATAGGCAGCCGTTGCCACAAAGAAAAAACTGGAGGTGGCATAACTGGCAACCAACGAAACCCCGGCTAAGAATAGAAATAAGAACACCGCCATCTCGATCGGCAGCTGGCCACTGGCAATCGGCCGCTTTTTCTTAAACGGGTGTAATCGATCTTTCTTGGCGTCAACAATGTCATTAAATATATATATTGAAGACGAAAGTAAACAAAATAAAATCGTGGCCCACACCACCTTTGGAAGAGCTCCCGGCACAAACAAAAATCCCGAAAACACGATCGGGGCAAACAAGGTTATGTTTTTAATCCATTGCCCAACCCGCGCCGACCGGATGATAAGAATAAATTGATCCACAACAACAATCCTCCCACAACTACTGCAATGAGCACTATTGTATAGATCTTGAGCTCACTATTCAATTGTAAAGCCAGGGTTCCAAGTATCGCCGTCACCACCCAGTAAAAGGCCGCCACTTGGCGCTTACTCCACCCGAGCTTGAGTAAGCGGTGATGAAGGTGTTGATCATCTCCCCAAACCGGGGATCTGCCGGCAAATATTCTTCTCCCAATCGCATAGACGACATCCATTAAAGGTACTCCCAAAACTATCAGCGCGGTTGCCACTTTCGCTCCAGATAACATCGAAATCACCGCCAAAAAATATCCGGCGAGTGCCCCACCGCCCCACCCAGGCATGATTTTTTGGGGAAAAACATTAAAAATCAACAGCCCTCCGTAAGCTCCGGCGAGGGCAAAGGCTAAATAGGCACTCGGCCAAGTAGTCGCATCGTTGACAAACCTAAAGCTCAGAATTCCCATCACAACCGCCGCAATCACCACTACTCCCGGCAACTGTCCGTCAAGACCTTTCGCCCCCATATTGACAAAATTCATCGCCCAGACAATCCATAAAATGGCGAGCCCTTCCGCCACCCACTTTGTTTGTTCAAAGTTGATAATCCCGGTTCCCAAGGGATTGGAAATGAAATTAATCCCAATTCCGGCTCTCACCACCATCGCTGCCGCCCCCACTCCTAGAATTAATCTGACGTAAGGAGATAAATTAACAATGTCATCCAGTACTCCGAGAATCGTTAAAATTAACGCGCCCGCAAAAATGCCAGCGAGCGACCTATCAAACTGCAAAAACATCGTCGCCACAAACATCATCGTCATAAAGATCGGCAATCCTCCACCTCGAGGTACCGGAGTTGTATGGAGGTTCTTCGGATGATCTTTTGCCGTCGATCTATCAACCAATCCCAGTGCTCGGTAAACCAAGATAGTGATATAAGTTATTGCACTCGACAGCACAATCGCGAGAACAAACGGGACGAGTATCAGTTGTGCAAAATTCATATTACTGATTGTACTATTCCCAGTAGAGCAATCGTTAACATCACTTCGATGATCATTGCCCCAATCACCAAGACCTGGGTTAATATCCTCGATACCTCTTTGGCTATTTTCGCCAGGATTAGATTTACCACCACCACCAAAAATCCCACGATCGGCAACAAAAACAAGAAGATCTTCGGCGCCAGTCGTGCCTCTCCCCAAGGGGCTGTAAAAAACAAGGGAACACTCATTGGCATCCACCCCCAAAAACCGATAATCGTCAACAGCATTACTCCGACCAACCCCATCGCAACTAAGTAATACTTCTTGAGAGTATTACTTGGTACCAACAAACCAGGATCAATTTTAATGATAAACTTCTTTGTTTCCATCGCTTAAAACCTCAGGTAGACTAGCGCTCCTTCGACTTCGTACGTTTTAACATAGTCACTTTTCAACAGTTCGTCTAAGGCAGGAAACTCCGTTGTGTTGGGTAATACCACAATAAACTTTGGTTTTGATTTTGCTAGTTCTCCCATTACATATTCATGCTTGTGCAAATCGGCGACGTGAAAATTCACAATATACTTTCCCCCACTTGGCAATTTACTGGTAATGTTATAGATCGCCGCGTCGCTTCCCCACAAATATAACTGGTCTTCTTTCCCCATTCGCTCATTCAAATACTTCCCGATTGCATAATTTCGTCTGGCTCCGTCGAAACTATTCACATACTCGTCCGGGGTGATCTTCCCGGTAGCCGCTTTGATAAAGTTGTCGTATAGTGGCCAAGTTCCGTATAGCCAAAAACCAATTTGTCTGGCGGTTAGCGTGATCCAAACCACCATCACGCCTATTGCGATCCACTCCAATATTTTCTCACTCACAAAGATAAACGGTAACACCAGTGCCAAGGGTACAAACGGCTCTTGCAGATAATGCGGGTAGGGTCTGCCCGAAAGCAGCGCTCCAAAGAAAGAGAAAGCGAGCCACAACAGCCCCAGTGTTAACATCGGGTTTAACTTTTTTCTAACCAAATACAATCCCAATGTAATCCCGGCCACAATCATCCCGCGCACCATGAGCCCACTCTTAAAAGGATTAAATTGGTAAGCACTCGTGCTCCACGAAGAAACGTATCCTAGGTTCATCGTTAAGACCGTGTCTAGATAAGCCGGTCCGTTGCCCTTCAAATAATAATAAACAAACGACAGTGCCAATGGTAAAACGAATCCCAAACCGTAGACAAAAAAATCTTTGCTTAGTACTGCCTTCACGCTTCTCCCAAAACTTTTTTCCCGGAAAGCAAAGAGATAGATTGCGATCGCCAAAAAATCCATCACCACCGGCACTTTGAATAACCAGCCAAACCCGGCTACGAGACCCGCAAACCCGTATCTTGCCAAGCCATAGTTTTTCTTATTTCCCGGCCATACTAATAACAACGATATGGTGACCGGCAACATCATCAACAGCTCCGCGTTAACAATATTGCCTTCAAACATCGGTAGGGTACTTAGAAGGACGAAGATCATTGTGCTTAAATAAGCCAATTTTGGTCTAGTCTTTGCCCAAAACTTCTCTGCCAACTTCCAAAAAATTAAGCTCTGAGCCACCATCCAACCGAGCAGGATCGTCCTAAACCAGAACACGTTTTGGGCAATCCCCGCCAAGATATAAATGAGTGGGGGCTTATGGTCAAACATCGCCTGGTAAAGTGGCACTCCCGTTCTCCAGGCCCTCCCCATCACAAAATAAATCTCTTCATCTCCGTAATAATGGGGGGTAAACAAAGAGGGTAGTCTTAAAACCACTACCAAGAGTACCAAAAAAATTGCCCACTCCCGCGCATTACACCACCCATGGACTTTCTTCAGCATTCCCTTCACCCTTTCAGCATACAAAATAATCGTGCTTTATACAATTCTACCCTTCCGGTTCCGGGGCCACCTTTTCCGTCACTCGGTACTCGATGTACTTACCGAGCATCAACCGGGTATGGGCGTCAATTCCGGGTAGAGCCGTGAAAAAGAACCCAATGATCGGTAAAGTCACAAACTCTAGCAGTTCCCAAAGACCCGACAAAATTGGTATTCGTCGCTTCTCGCTTTTTGGCCGCAAACGGAAATTAAGAATAATCATGACTCCGAGTGCCGCCAAACAAATTGTCAAAATTCCGCTTGTTACTTGTGGCAAAGTCTTGCCAATAATGGTTCGCGAAAACTCTTTGTTTAAAAACGGCGGCAGCAGCGCTCCCACCGTAATCGCAAACCAGTTTACCGGCCACAAAAAGTGATCCTCAAGCACTCTCAGAACCCTGATGGTTTTTTCCCAGAATGGGACGTTCTCCGCCATGACCCATTTCTGAACAATATAGGGAGTATCCGACACTCCCCAAGCCCATCTTTTTACCTGTTCGTACTGGTTCTTCAAAGTATTCATCACTCCCTTCGCTTCCGCCGCATCCGCCATCATCGGCAAAAAAACCGGCTCTACCTTAATCTGTCCATCAAGCTCAAAGAAAGCCTTGAAAAATAACCGCCAATCCTCCGGGATCACATCCACATCCCAATAGCCAATTTGATCAATCATCTTCAAAGAAGTTGTATAAGTCGAAAAGTTAATTAATCGATCTTTTCTCGTGACGACATATAGTTGCATCACGCTCGCCATTGAAGAGAATACCCTTACCGGCATCGGCACTTTCCAAATATTGTTGTAAAACAAGAGCACCGCTTGCCAAATTATGTGGTAGCGATCCGGATCGTCCAAGAAATGGTATGTTAAACAGGCAAAATACTGCCGGTTTAGTAACACGTCGGCGTCCTCACTGGTAATCGTGACATAATCAATGTTTTTCCCCTCTTCGTCAATCAGTAATCGTTTGGCTTCTTTCGCCCCCCACGCCGTGTTCGATGACTTTCCCTTAACTTCCCCCGGTAACTCCGGATGATACGTTACCCACAGGTTTCCAAACAGCCTTCCATACGCTTTCTTCAGCTCTCTCGCCTTCTTTCTGGCTTTTTCTCCCTCTCTTTCTTCAAACGAAAGCATAATGTGGATGTTCTTGGTCGGAAAAGTCTGTTTGGCCAAGTGTTCTAGCGTCCTCGTTAACGTTGAAATCGGTTCTTTGTAGGTTGGGATCACAATGATGTGTTGTATTCTTCGCCAATCAGGGAACAGTCTCACGTCCGCCATCCAGTCGTAAGCTTGATATGACTTGAGCTTGAAGTAACCGAGGAGCGCAAGTGCTGCGGTGGTCATCGAGCGGTAAAACCAATAAACCGAAAACGCAATGATGTAATACGCGACCGCTTCCGGCACCAGGAACGATCCCCAGACCGGAAACAGAATTAGTGACCAACTCACAAATCCCGGCAAGACTTCGAGAAACCTCTTGGTTCGAATAGGATGTCTGGTTATCCATTTTCTTAAGTTCTTCATATTTGTTAGATCCCAAATAACCTCTTCACGTTCTCCGTCGTTCTCCGGCCGATCTCTTCAATTGTCTCCCTACCCAACTCTGCCTGGAGCGAAGCTAGCATTCTAACATTTTGGGGCTCATTTCTCAAAGCCGTTGCAAGTGGTTCTCCTTTTTCGTCTCTTGGCATCATAAACGGACTATCGGTTTCAAGGAGTAATTTATCCTTTGGTACCATCTTCACCAAACCCCTGACCCGTTTACTCCAAGTAATGTTTCCACAGAACGAAACGTAGAATCCTCGCTCCAGCACTGCTTTTAAACCAGCTTCGTCATACGAAAAACAATGAAACTGTCCCCTAGGCATTGTCGGCAATTGATCTAAGACCGAAAATGTCTCTCCCAAGCTAGCTCTCGTATGTACGATTACCGGCAACTTGTGTTTGAGGGCGAGTTCACATTGCAGTTTAAACAACTCTTGTTGCCGGGCCATCCCCTTTCTCAATCCTTCACTATTGGTGTCCGTTCCTATCTCTCCGACTGCCACAATCAAGTTCCGGTTTTCCGCGATTATTCTTCCTAACTCCTCCACCGCCCCCGCCGCTTTCCCGTTGAGCTTCAACACCTCTTCCGGATGTATCCCGACTGCTCCGTATACCGTTCCCGGGTATTTTTTCGCTACCTCCACCGACTGTCGAGAACTCTCCAAATTAGTACCCGGGGAAATAATTTTCTCTACTCCCTGCTTTTTTGCCCGCTTAACTACCCCTTCAATCTCCTCACTCCCAAACCCAAACTGTTGATATTCACTTCCAAAAGATAATAAATGTGCATGCGTATCAACTAACATTCCTCTATTTTAGCCCAATCTCGGAAACAACGCCTCGCCCTTTTCAATCTTTTCTCCTCTAAACTGTTTGGCAATCTTTTCTGCCGTCTCCGGCAAAAAAGGGATAAGAGCTTGTGCGATATTTCTCAAGCCTCTTAGTCCAGTCATTCCAATTACAATATTGCTTAGGGTTTTGTCTGCTTCACCCAATTCTTGTTGCCAAGGTCTTTGCTTGCTCATATATTTATCCAAACCATTAATGTTCCCCCAAATTATTTTTAACGCCTCATCAAAGCGATATAATTCAATATATGGGCGGATATCATCTAACAATCCATTCCTCTCATAATTAGTCTTAACAAGATTTAATTTAAACTTTTCACACAAAGTAGATACTCTTGAAACAAGGTTCCCTAAGCCATTCGCTAAATCTGCCTGATACGCTTCCTCAAATTTTTTTCTTGTGAAATCCGAGTCTTCAAACGGGGACATTTTTGCCAATAGGTAATATCTTAACGAATCGGTTCCGTATTTCTTCGCGTACTCAAAAGGATTAATTACATTTCCCAAACTCTTACTCATTTTTTGTCCATCACTGGTAATAAATCCGTGGATTAATACTTGCCGGCTTGGAGGTAACCCGGCGGCGATTAACATCGCTTGCCACATCGCTGTCTGTTGTCTTAAGTTATCTTTCCCGGCTACCTGGATAGCCCTAGGTTTCTCACTAGTTCCCCAATATTCCCTGAACTTGTCTTGGTTATCCGGCCACCCCAACGCCGAGATGTAATAGGTGAGGGCATCAAACCAAACATACATGACCTGTTGTTCGTCTCCCGGCACTGGAATCCCCCATGGCATTTTTTCTTTGATTCGGGAAATTGAAAAATCGGCGAGTCCTGCCTCGACAAAATTCCGAATCTCCTTTTGTCGGTGGCTTGGGACAACAAAATCCGGATACTTGTCGTAGTGTGCAAGCAGTTTCTCTTTGAGTTTTGAAAACTTGAAGAAATAATTTTCTTCTTCAATTAGCTCAATTTCTTTGTTTGGATGTAAGAGACACTTACCATTCTCAAGGTCGCTATCCGTTTTCTCCAGTTCACACCCAACACAATATTTGGCCTTGTATACTCCCTTTTCAATATATCCGGCCCTGTCTACCCGCCTCCACATTTCTGCCGCCGCCGCCATGTGCTTCGGATCGGTCGTCCGATTAAAGCTGTTGTACGTGAGGTTCAAGACTTTTTTTAACTCGTCAAACTTTCCCGCGTACTCGTCCACATATTTTTGGGTTTCTTTTCCCGCCTCTTTAGCTTTTTCGTAGATTTTCTTCCCGTGCTCATCGGTCCCGGTGTTGAAAAAGACTTCGTTGCCGATTGCTCGCTGACATCTGGCTAGCACGTCCGCCTGTACAATCTCCAAGGCAAAACCCAAATGTGGTAGTTCGTTAACATATGGAGCCGTTGTGGTGATGTAATACTTACCCATTCTCCTATTTTATCAGCTTTTCGAGCGCCCGAGAGATCCTAATACTCCAAACATCCGCCCACTCCTCCGCTTTTACTCTCTTTAAGGCTGTCTGCATCCCACGCATATTCATGTTTTCCGCGACACTCGCAATCGTGGCGGAAGATACTTTGAGAATATCCTTAATTCGGTCATACGACTGACCTTTGTCTAGGAATACCGCGATCGCCAGTCTCTTCGCAATTGCGGACAGCTCGCTCTCGGTTAAAAGTGCCTTCAACAAGATCTCCATTTCGACTTCGGTTCTTTCATCCGCCAACACTTGGTACAGAATTTTGTACACTTGGTTCTCGATCGTCGAACTCATTTGTTGTTTTGATCTTTGCATATACTTATAAGATACCAACTTTAATTAGTGAAATCAATGCTTTCTAGTGTTCAACGACTTGCCAAATAGTTCTTAGACCTTCAAGCTGTTCTATTTCTTCTCTTTCTTTACGACCAGCACCAAACCAATTGCGATCACTACTACTCCGACCAGAAACCAGGTCGCGACCCGGAAAATCGAAGCGACCAACAACAACTCCAGCAGGAGGGTAATTAACCCCGCCTTTTTCCAAGATTTTAGAACCGTCAGTAAAGTATAAAACACCGTCCCCCCAACCAAAATTAAAAAAGGCAAATAGACTCCCTCCAAACCCACGTCTCTTAAGCTGGCCGGATCAACCAACAAGACCACTCCTATAGTTGCTCCCCACAACATTAGCAAACTGATTAACTTCAAGACGATCTTCATCTTTTCATTATCCCACACTTCTTTGGTCCTCGATGTTAAAATAGCCCTATGGACTTAACTACCCTCCTCATCTTAATCTTCGTACTACTCGGCGGTTTTTTAACGCTTTTTCTCCTTCTTTCTCGCCGTCTCCAATCTCTCTCCAGTCCCGAGCAGGATGCAGAAAAAACCAAGAACATTGTTAACCAAGTTTTTGGTGAAGTTGCAGGCAAAGTCATTGAACAAACCAAGGCCGCGCTTGCCGGCGACAAAGAGGCGATCTACAAAGATAACGCCGGCAGCAAACAAGCGATCGAAAAACTCGTCTCCGATCTCTCCCGCGAACTCACTGAGCGTCAGCGTGACCTCAAAGGCATGGAAGCCGATCGCCATAAACAATTTGGCGAAATCACCAAGAGTATTCAGGAACATCGTAAAATCACCGACGAACTCCGGGTTACGACCGAAAGTCTCAACCAAGTGCTCTCAAACAACCAAACTCGCGGAGCTTGGGGTGAACGCATCATTGAAGACATCCTCAAAAGCGCCGGCTTAATTGAAGGTGTGCACTACTCTCGTCAAAAAGCCATGGACACCAACTCCGGCAAACCCGACATTACCCTCCTTTTACCCAACGGTCGCAAAGTTGCCGTTGACGTCAAGTTCCCGTACTCCGAGATCCAGCACTTAACAAACGCCTCCACCCAAGCTGAGAAAAACTCCCACACCAAACAATTCGAGTCCGACGTCAAAGCCAAGGTTTTGCAGGTCACTAAATACATTGACGTGGAGGAGGGAACGCTCGACTACGCGATCATGTTTGTCCCCAACGAAATGCTCTTTTCTTTCATTAATCAACAATTTCCCAATGTCGTTGACGATGCCATGAACAGAAAAGTTATGCTCGTCTCGCCCTTTACCTTTTTGATCGTTGCCCGCACCGTCATGGAAAGCTATCGCAACTTTATGGTGGAGAATAATCTGCGTAAAATCATCAAACACATTAGTGAGTTTATTGAAGAGTGGGGACGTTTCACCCTCGAATTCAACAAATTTGACGACACCATCCTGCGCCTGCGTGAAGGTTTCGACAAAATCCACACCACTCGTTACAAAATGATGGAAAGCAAAATTAAGAAAATTGAGGGTTATCGTCAAGGTGAAGCCCTTGCCCCTCCTTCCCCTAAACTCACAAAAAATGTCAAACAATAACCATTTTTCTCAAGCCTACCGTGAACTCAATCCCGAGCAAAAGCTGGCCGTTGACACTCTTGACGGTCCTCTGATGGTAGTTGCCGGTCCCGGCACCGGTAAAACCCAAACGATTGCACTCAGAATTGCTAACATTTTGAAGAAGACCGACACCGACCCAGACGCCATCCTCGCCCTTACCTTTACCGAATCCGGCGCCCGGGCCATGCGGGAGCGTTTAGTTAGTCTCATTGGTACCCCCGCCTACTACGTCAATATCTCCACTTTTCACAGTTTCTGTGTTGGCCTCATTCGTGACAACCCCGACTTCTTTACCCTTGATCCCTCCGCCGAACCCTTGTCGGAACTCGAACGCCTCAAACTCATTCACCAACTTCTCGATTCCCACAAATTTAAAACCATTCGCCCCGTCGGCGCCCCCTACCACTACACCAAAGCCATCCTCGGTAGCCTTGGTGATCTCAAACGGGAAGGCGTTGACCCCAAAGAATTTGCCGCTCTCCTCGCCCAAGAAAAAGTTTTTCTTGACTCCCCCGAAGCCGCAGATCTCACCAAGACCGAACTTGCCAAACGTCGTCGGGATTTAGCTAAGAATCAAGACCTTGCCGTCCTCTTTCGTGAGTACGAGGCCGATCTTGCTTCTTCTCACCGTTTTGACTTTGACGACATGATTAACTCGGTCACCAAGGCTTTTCGCGCTAACGTTGACTTTCTGCGCTCTTGCCAAGAACGCTTCCAATATCATTTGGTTGATGAGTACCAAGATACCAACACCGCTCAGAACGAACTACTCCTTTTACTTGCCAGTTATTGGGGTGACCAAGCCAATCTCATGGTTACCGGCGACCCCGATCAAAGCATCTATCGATTTCACGGGGCCTCGCTTGAAAACCAACTTTCTTTTATCAAAGTCTATCCGGAAGCCCTGGTTGTTACCCTCAAACAGAACTACCGCTCCACGCAAACCATTCTCGACGCCGCCGACTCTGTCATCTCCCACAACAACCTCCGTATTAACGACGTTGTCAAATCGATTGATCCCCACCTTACCGCCAAATCTGGGGGAGGGGAACCGCTCAACTTAGCCTTGCTCAGCAGCAACACCGCCGAATTGGTCTTTTTGGCAGAAGACATCAAAGCCAAGCTCAAGTCCGGCGCCTCCGCCGGCGAAATTGCCATCATCTACCGCACTAACCTCGAAGCCGCCCCGATCGCCGACACCCTCGTTCGTTTTGGCCTCGATTACTCGGTTGCCGGTGGCGCGAACGTTCTGGAAGACCCCACCGTCAACAACTTTGTCCGCATCTTACGCGTGGTTGAAGAAATGCATCGCCGTCAGGAAGACGAAGATTTGTTTACAATTCTCCACTATGACCTTTTTCAAATTACGCCCTTAGACGTCCTCAAACTCGCTCGTCTAGCCGGTTCCCAAAAGCTCACTCTTTTCGATGTTCTCACCAAACCCACTCTTTTAGACTCGCTCGCGCTTGAAACCAAACCTGCTCTCCTCAAAACGCTCGACCTTCTGTCCAAGTTTAGCGCTCTTGACGCCAACCACACTTTCTCCGACACCTTCGAACGCATCTTAAATGACTCCGGTTATCTTGACTGGGTCCTCGGCCAACTCGACGCTCACCACCGTGTTTCTCGCCTCAATACTCTCTTTGACGAAGTCAAAAAAATGAACCGCTCCGACCACCATCTCAATCTCAAGGGCTTCTTGGCCAATCTTGACCTCATGGAAGAAAACCATCTCCGCCTCGAAGAATCTAGCTACGGCAAAACTAAAGACGCGATTACCTTGACTACCGCTCACTCTGCCAAAGGCCTTGAGTGGGATCACGTCTACTTGACCCGCACCGTTGATGGCGCGTGGGGCAACAACAAAGCTCGTGAACTCCTTCACTTACCAGAAAGTTTGCTCCAAAATACCAAACCCTCGGACAAGGAAAAAAACGAAGACGAGCGCCGACTCTTTTACGTGGCGCTCACCCGCGCCCGCCAGTCCGTTACGCTTACTTCTGCCGCCGAATATGTCAACTTTGGCACCACCCGCGCCTCAATTCCCTCAATGTTTCTTTCCGAGTTGGGTGACGCCTATACCACCAAACTCGATACTAACAAAATAGAGGAAGAAGCCCATCTTCATCTCGAAAAACTCTTGACCAAAACCACGCTTCCGACCACGAGTAAAAAAGAGTCCGCCTTCCTCGCCGAACTCATCGCCAACTTCGCCCTCTCCGTCACCGCTCTCAATACCTATCTCGAATGTCCCTACAAGTTTAAGCTCGACAAGTTGTTAAAAGTCCCACACAGCAAAAAGCCCCACCTCGCTTTTGGTACCGCCATCCACGCTGCGTTTGAATCTTTCTACCGCCGCTTTCAAGAAACTTCGACCGTTCCCTCCCAAACCTTTCTTGTGCACGAGTTTGAAGGAGCGCTTGCTCGCGAAGTCCTCTCTCCCCAAGACCACGCGTTTCGTTTGACTCAAGGCCGCGAACTGCTCTCCGCCTACTACACTCTTTTCCGTTCCGAATTCAAGAAACCTCTCTTTCTTGAAAAAAAGCTTTATGTTCAACTTGCCGACATCTCGCTTTCCGGCAAACTCGATCGCATCGAAGAGTTAGATGCTTCTGCTCGCACCGTCAAAGTCATCGACTACAAAACCGGGCAGGGGAGGAGTCGCAACTACATCGAAGGCAACACCAAAGATAACTCAGGAGACCTTAAACGCCAGTTAGTTTTCTACAAACTTCTGATTGACCTTGATCGCCGGCTCAAAAATATCTCCTTTGGTGCCGCCGAACTGGATTTTGTCGGTGTGCCTCTTGAAAAAGGCAAGTCCGGCCGTCACACCCTCACCATCTCGGAGCAAGAAGTTAACGCTCTTAAAACCACCATCATAGAAGTAATGAGTGACATCCGCGCCCTGAAGTTTCCACGTACCAAGAATCTTAAGCCCTGTACCAACTGTGACTTCCGCCACCACTGCTATCCTAACGGCTTACCCACTAGCTAATTAATCAGGAATTACTTTCGGTTCGCCCATTGAATGAGTGCCGCGAAATATGTTTCCGGTATCTCCAGTTCCTCAAAACACTCTACATGTGGTTGTTTTACCGGCTCGTCATGGTTAACGTAATCATATGGACAAAGTTTTCCGTCAACCACACACCTCATCTTGGTAAAATTTGCACACACCCCCCAACCATTCCCAAGTTCGTAGGTTTCTCTCAAATCTGCTTGAATTTCCTCTAGTTTAATCATCCGACCGATAATTATACCTTTCCTGTCTAGATATCAGACTAAAGTCTTTATCCCAGACTCATGAAATTAGTCTTAATTACTATTGCTCTCGTTCGCTCTAATAATAGTTTTTCTGGGATAGACATAAAAGACTAGCAATTCTCCTCCCACTTGCTATAGTTAAACTATCATTAATAGTTTAATAAAGGATCTCTATGAAAGAATATCTCGCTAAACTCGACAAGACCATCGAGGAATACCTCGTTACCAAAGCTCCCAAACTTCCGAAAGACGTGATTAAATTTCTGGTTGCCGTCAGTCCTTGGTTTGCGGTCCTCACGGCTGTCTTAGGCATTCCCGCCTTTTTGGCGATCTTTGGTTTCGGCGCCCTCATGACCCCCTTTGCCTACGTTGCCGGCGTCCATACGGGGACTTATTGGTTTTATTGGCTCTTGGGTTTGGCTCAACTCATTTTATCCGCGCTCTCCATCAAACCTCTCTTTGCTCGGGTTCTAAAAGGTTGGACTTTCCTCTTTTATGCCCAACTCCTGGCCCTTATCACTTCGCTCGGTCACGTCAACCTTGGGAGCTTACTTGTCACCGTCATCTCTTTCTACCTCCTTTACCAAATCAAACACAGCTACAAATAAACGGTTTCAAGCTGCTAAACTGTTAATCATTATTATTAATTCCTTTGCCGTCATTTAGACAAGAAGATATATGTTTAGCAAAATTGTCGCTTTTGCCCGTAAAAATTGGTTGGCCTTTATCCTTCTACTCGTTATTGTCTACCTTCTTCCCGGCCGCTTCTTGCCTTCTCCCTCCCACCTCACTCAATCTAGTCCCATGATGGGAGAATCAATCGGATTTGCTCCCGACGCTTTGACTAATGACATGTCCTTATCTAAAGCAAATAACGTTGATCTTCCCCCGGTTTATACTGAACCCGCCCCCATCGATTCCCCTGAGCAAATGGTTGTCGAGAATTCTTCTCTTTCCCTTCTCGTCGACTCGGTTAGAGACACCATCGACAAAATCTCCGCTCTCGCCAAAGCCAGTGGCGGTTACCTCGTCAGTAGTAATCTCAGTGAACCGGAAGGAGCCGCAACCGGCGACATCACTATTCGTGTACCCGCCGACCGGCGCGATGCCGTTCTTTTCGACATCCGTGCCTCCGGCCTCCGGGTAGTTGACGAACACACAACCGGCTACGACGTCACCGATCAATACACCGACATCGAGGCTTCACTTGCCACTCTGCGTACCACCAAAACCAAGTTCGAAGGTATTCTTGCTCGAGCTACCACCGTTCAAGACAGTCTCGCCGTTCAGCGCGAGCTCATGAATCTTCAGCGTCAAATCGACTCTTACGTCGGCCAACAAAAATATCTTGAGGGCAACGCCAAACTTTATCGTATCGTTGTTTCTCTCTCGACCGACGAACTCTCGCTTCCCTTTGCTCCCGATGAGCCTTGGCGCCCCCAAGCCGTTTTCCGCACCGCCGTCCGCTCTCTTCTTATTTCTCTCCGTGGCCTGGCCTCCGCTCTTATTTGGCTCGGAGTTTACTCCCCAGTACTCCTAATACTCCTCCTCGTTTTCTGGTGGAACATACGACGTCGGCGCTAACCGCCTCTTTTTTAAGCGTTGCCAAACAACCAGCGGATTCCTTGGGATCTTAGGTGCGGTCAGACATTCCCCGTGAATCTCTTCGTTTAAACGCACGAGTTCTGGATACTCGTCAATTACCATGAAAATACAAAACCTCTCATCCAACTCACAAATTGCTTTTTTATATAGATGTAGGCATGCACCAGGACCATCCGGAATCTGATAAGTACTAGCTAATTCTTCTCTTAATTCAATTTTACTCACTTACCAAACCTTATCACCCTCTCCGCCGGCCTGTCTAGTCTACTCAGCCTTATAAGCAATATAAGGCAGTTGTCTGCCCTCCTCACCTGCATCAATTCCATAACCAAAGACGAATTTATCCGGGATCTCAAACCCTCGATACTTAATCGGCACGCTTATCTCTCTTCTTTCTTCTTTTGATAACAAGGCCAAGATTTCCAGTGACGCCGGATTCCGGGTAGATAATAACTCCCTTAAGAGATCTAGCGAATATCCGGTATCGGCAATATCCTCAATTATTAATACATCTTTCCCCTCGATTGGCAGTTTCAAATCCGACATTATTTTGGGAGCTCTCGAAGAAGTTTGCCCATTACCATAACTATCGACTCTCATAAAATCTACTTGTAACTGATTTAGCCCCTGTTTACTCAAACTCCTTGCTAAGTCACCTGTCAACATAAAGGCTCCGTTCAATATCCCCACCAGCATCAAAGATTCGTAATCGTTCGCGACCGCCGCTGCCAGTTCCCCGATCCTTCCTTGAATTTGGTTTTCCGTAAACAATACTTTTTCGTTTTCTACTCTTCGTCCCATAATTTAAATATATCACAGTTTTCTTTCTCCATCTTACGTTAGACTATAATGGCAATCATAATTATGAAATCTGATCGGTATCTCGCCTTTGCCAAAAATCTTAGTTTTGAGGCCGGTGAAATCATCCGCCAAGGTCTTACCCTTGGCATTCAACGGGTTACCAAAGCCGATCAAACCCCTGTTACGGTTGTGGACGAACAAATCAACCAGCTTGTTTTAGACCGGGTTGCCAAATCCTTTCCCACTCACAGCGTTCTTGCCGAAGAGGGTAGTCACCTAATCGATGGTTCTCCCTACACCTGGGTTTGTGATCCTCTCGACGGCACCATTCCCTATACGTATGGCATTCCCGGCAGCACTTTCGTCCTCGCGCTTCTCAAAGACGGCCAACCCATCGTCTCCGTCATCCGTGATCCCTTTACCGACCGCACCTACTGGGCGACCAAAACCACTCACTCCCACGTCAACAACCGCCCTCTTCACACCTCCGGGAGCACAACTTTTAAAAACTCCTCCGTCGGCATGATCTACTGGCAAGGTAATTATCAACCGTTCCTTCCCCTCACCGATAAATTAATTCGTCAAGGCGCCAAAATAATGGTCTTTGCCTCGATTGCCTATCTGGATATGATGGTTGCTAGCGGCGAACTCATCGCCACCGTTTTCCCCGGCACCAGTCCCCACGACTCGGCCGCTGCCCAACTAATTATTGAACAAGCCGGGGGTGTCTACACCTCGATTTCCGGAGAGTCCCAAAGGTATGACGGTCAAGTCAACGGCCACCTCGCCGCTGCCAACCCAACTATCCACCGGCAAATTCTTTCAATGTTAAGATAATTTTATGGAAAACGCCCTCATTTTGCATGGTACTTGGGATAACTCTCAAAAACACTGGTTTCCTTGGCTTAAACGAGAACTGATCAAGCGTGGTTGGTTAGTTTGGACACCCGATTTACCTGATTCCGATCACCCCAATACGGAAAAATATCTCGCTCATCTTTTTCAAAACCAGGACTGGACATTTGATTCTGACTCCGTAATTATTGGTCATTCTTCTGGAGGAGTGGCAGCCCTTCAACTCCTTCAGCATTTACCGGCTAATCTTATCATCGATAAATGTATTGTCGTCGGAGCCTTCTACCACAATCATGGATTTACCGCTGTCGACGGCTTGTTTGAGCAGCCGTGGGATTTCCCCAAAATCAAAAAACATGCCCGCCGGTTTTATATTATTCATTCCAATGATGACCCTTACATTTCACTTGAAGATCCTAAATATTTTGGGGAAAAGCTCGGCAGCAAACCCATAATTAAAAAAGGACAAAAACACTTTAGCATTACTACAGCTGGTAAAAAATACAAAGAATTTCCCTTTTTGTTACAATTAATCGAATCAACTTAATAGTAACGTTCGTCTAAATCGACGATCCAAGGAGAAGTAATATGCCTACCAAAAAGAAAAAAGAAGAATACAAAGTTGAAGGGAAAAAACTCGTTGGCAAAGTCAAAAAGCTCATTAAAGAGGGCAACGTTCGCCGCATCACCATCAAAGATAAAAATAACAAGACTCTCGTCGTGATCCCCGTCACCGTTGGTGTCATTGGCGCGATTCTCGCGGCCCCCTTGGTAGTCGTCGGTGCGATCGCTGCCATGGTTACCGAGTGTACGATCTCTGTTGAACGCACCAAATAGTCTACTTAACCACCCTCAGGATCTTCCACCTCAACCACTCTATCACTCGTAGTGGGTAATAGAGGAGGGGAGCTGCCACAAAGTCCCAACTTCCCACGTACTCGACCAGTCTTCCCCCATATCCTTCCTTAAACTTATGAAACCCGTACCACGGATCATTTTTATTGGGGTTTGGCTCTAAGGCCCCCCACATATCTAAGTATTTAAGTTCTCTCGTTCTTGCCAGTTTGATCACTTCCCACATTATTAGATTATTGGCCATTACTTCTCGGTGTTCCCGCGAGGAAGCTCCATATGGATAATAGAGGGTGTCGTTAAGCGTAAAAAGAATCCAGGTCGTAATAATCCTGCCTTCATATTTCGCGGTCATTATCTCAGCCGTTAACCCTCCGTCATTTGCCCTCTTTTCCCCTAACGTCGCCCACATCAGTCGGTGGTATTTTTCCGAGTGGGCATAAAAGCCTTGTCTCTTAGTCGTTTCTTTTGTCAGCTTCAAATACTCTTCGAACGCTCCTTTTGAATTGTCCCTTGTTACTTGGACTCCCTTTTTCTCCGCGACCCCGATGTTATAGCGCGTCTTTTGTTTCAGTTGTTTCCGTAATTCTTCCTCGCTTTTCGTGGTGTCCAGCACAAAGTTATATTTCGTAAATAGTGGCCTTCCCGGCACCAAGCCGGTTTTATCCCACCTCTTTCCCACCTCAACTTTTGGTTCAAGCTTGATGTAGACGCAATGATACCTCTCCGCCACTCTCCTCAACCCTTCTCTCAATTCTCTCGTCGGCCTTCCTCCCTTTGGCAGGTAACCGACTGTCCAGGGAGTGTGAGGAATCTGGTGAATCGTTATCGTCACCGGCTCAACCAGTCTGCCATTATTAAAGATTCCGTACCTCACCACTTCCACCCCAGTTTTCCGTCTAAACTCTCCCCACTCCCACGCTTGTAGTGGATGTCTGACCAACTTATTCCACTTATCTCTTATTTTCTCGTCGCCAATCTCTCGTATGTCCATGTCTTAATTCTACCTTATTGATTTAATAGTTCCTCGACCGACAACTCTCCGCTTAAAAAACTCTCTAAAGTCTCATCCGCTAAAGCGTCAATTCTCACTCCCGTTCTTTTGGTGGTCAACTCCTCGGTTAAGAACTTGCTCGTCCCCTTCCCCCGCCAAGCACTTGTTTCCAGCTCCATTAACTCCTCGTCAATTTCTTCGATGAACCTCGATCTCATTTGCGCCCCGCCACTTCCCCAACTTGTGCGTTGTTTAGCGTACGTCAAATACAATCGCTCTTTGGCGCGGGTGATCCCCACATACGCGAGCCTTCTCTCCTCTTCCATCTCTTCTCGGTCGGCCATACTCCGGGAGTGGGGGAATAGCCCCTCTTCCATCCCCACCAAAAACACCGCTTTAAACTCAAGCCCCTTAGCCGCGTGGAGAGTCATTAAAGTCACCGCGTCAGTTTTTGCCCCATTCTTTTTCCGTGACTTGGCGATCTCCCCCGCGTAGTATTCTGACTGAACTAGAGCCACGTTTTCCAAAAACTCGCTGAGTTTAGGAAACTCGCTCGCGACCGCAAGCAGCTCCCTCACGTTCTCGATTCTTGCGAGTTCCTCTTCCACTTCTTCGTCATATTTTTCTAAATACTTCGTTGTCTCAAGGATCTTTTCCAACACCTCACTTGTCGTATATTTGTCGATTTCTAATTTTTCTCTCACTGCGAGCAAACTATCTAATCTTCTTTTCCCGGACTTCTCGGCTCGTTTTCGCGACACCTCGTCTCCCGGGTTTAGCATCACCCGTACGTACGCGAGCACGTCCTTTACCTCTTTTCGTTCATAAAACTTGGTTCCCCCGACCAGGATATAAGGAATTCCCTGGCGAATAAAAGCTTCTTCCAAAGCCCTGGACTGGGCATTAGTGCGGTACAGAATCGCGATCTCTTCCCAACTGTACCCGGCGTTTCGTAGTCCCTCAATCTCCCTGCTCACTCGCTTTGCTTCGTCTCCTGCCGAGTAGGCTTCAATCAGTTTAATCTTCTCTCCTCTTCCGGCTTCGGTCCAAAGGGTCAGAATTGGATGACTTTTATTGTTGGCGATCACTCCGTGGGCTGCGTCCAGAATAGTTTGGGTCGAGCGATAGTTTTGCTCGAGTCTAATCTCCGTTAAATCGGGATAGTCTTGTTTTAACTTCAGAATATTGCGGTAATCCGCCCCTCGCCATTTATAGATTGACTGAGATGCATCCCCCACCACCGTTAGTTGTTTGCGTGGCCCCGTAATTAGCTTAGTGATGGTGTACTGCACCGCATTTGTATCTTGGTACTCGTCTACAAACACATACCGAAACATTTCTCGATACTTCTCCAAAATATCTTTTCTTTCTTGCCACAACTCAACGGTTTTAAACAGTAAATCCTCAAAATCTAGCGCGTAGTACCGTCTCAATCTCTTTTGGTACTCAGCGTAAACTTGGGCCACCACTTCCTGAAAAGGTCCCCGCGCGAGCCTGCGATAAGTCGGAGAATCGATCATCTCTTGTTTGGCTTCCGCAATTGTCGCTTTGATTGCTTTTGGCCGGAAACGCTTTTCGTCAATCTCCTTTTCCTTCGCAATCGTCTTGACCAGCTCTTCTTGATCGCTCGCGTCATAAATCACAAACTCTGGCGTAATGCCGATTTCTTTTCCGTCTCTTCTTAATATTCTCGCACTCATCGAGTGAAATGTTCCCACGTTCGGCAGTCTCACCCCCGCCACCCCCTCAACTCTCTTTCTCATTTCCTCCGCCGCCTTGTTGGTAAACGTAACGAGGAGAATTTCCTCCGGACTGGCTTGTCCGGTTAGCACTAAATGGGCGGCTTTATAGGTGAGAGCTTTTGTTTTTCCGCTTCCGGCTCCGGCCAAAATTAACAGGGGGCTTCCGGCATGCTCAACCGCCTGTCTCTGGGTCTCATTCAGTTCACTCAAATAATCCATTTTTAATCTTGCCTTCTCTCTTCTATGTTATTCCTTCGTCACTCATCATACCCTCTCTCCGTGTCTTGCGCTATACTATTCTTATGTTTTTACTTGTTGCTACCTTTAAGTCCAACAAAACTCAGTCCGCAGTTGCGTCCTGGATTAAAGCGGTTGCCCCGGTCGCCGTTATCCCAGAGGCCGAAATTGTCGTCGCTCCCTCTTTTCCCCACCTCTCTCTTGTCTCCGCTCCTCTTTCTCTTTGTGCTCAAGATGTCTCTCCCTTTCCCCCCGGCAGTTATACCGGCGCCGTTAACGCTGACCAACTCCAAGATTTTGGCGTTAAGTACTGTCTCATTGGCCACTCCGAACGCCGACGTTACTTCCACGAAACCTCTGTTGAAATTGCCTCTAAAGCCGAAAATCTCCTTGAGGCCGGGATTACCCCCATCCTTTGTCTGTCCGAAGACGACATCACTCCTCAACTGGCCGCCCTTTCCGACTCTCTCAAACCTCAAATTATTTATTGCTTTGAACCCCCGGCCGACATCGGTGGCACCGAAACCGCTCCCCTCGACAAAATTCAGACTGTCCTCACCCACCTTGCTAATCTGCTTGGTTCTTCCGCTCGCTTGATGTATGGTGGTTCGGTCAACGCCGGCAATCTCGCCTCCCTCCTCTCCCTTCCTCTTTCTGGAGTCTTAATCTCAACCGCCTCTCTTTCTCCTGCTGATTTTCTCGCGACTATCAATGCCTATAATCAAGTAAAAAGTTCCTAAATCATTATGGATCCTGACGTCAAAACTCCTCCCACTCCTCCCCTGCGTCCCTGGCGGACCCTTCTTAGTATTTTCTTAGTTATCACTGCGATTCTCGCTTTGATCCTCCTAAAAAGTTATCACACCCGCCAAATTGTTTCCGGACTTGTCACCGATCCTGCTGCCAGCCTGAAAAATACCGACGGTCGCACCAACCTCGTCTTCCTCGGGATGGGAGGGGAGGGTCACGAAGGCGGAGATCTGACCGATTCGATTATCTTTGTCTCTTTAGACCACGCCACCCAAAGCATCACTCTTATTCCTCTTCCTCGCGATATCTGGGTTACGACCATGCAAGCCAAAATTAACACCGCCTACCACTACGGCAACGAAAAACGGGTTGGCGGTGGACGTGACCTGGCTAAATCCTCCGTCAGCGAGATCCTCGGAGTTCCGGTTCACTACGCTCTAGCCCTTGATTTTCAAGGGTTCATTCAAGCAATCGATGCCGTTGGCGGAATTGACGTCCAAGTCGAGCGTAGTTTTGACGACTACAAATATCCTATCCCCGGCAAAGAAAACGCCCTACCGGAAAGCGATCGCTATGAACATCTCCATTTTGACGCCGGCCTTACTCACATGGATGGCACCACCGCCCTCAAATTTGCCCGCTCTCGCTACGCAGAAGGGGAGGAAGGAACCGATTTTTCCCGGGAAGCTCGTCAACAAAAAATCATTCTTGCTTTCAAAGACAAACTCTTGGAGACTCAGACTTTTCTCAACCTCGACACTCTCAACCATGTTTTTGCCAGTTTCCAATCCTCAATTGACATGGATATTCCGGAATCTGATTATGGTAGTTTTCTCAAGTTCTTTTTGTCATTTGAAAGAACCAGTCAACCCCTCAAGTCGATCAGTCTCGAAGATTATTTTCTTAATCCTAAGAATACCTCTCCCTATCAAGGCCAATGGGTTTTAGTTCCCAAAACCAGTTGGCAGGAGATCCATGACTATGTGGAAACCTCACTCTCTCACTAACAAAACTACCCTCTTTGTTATGTTCTTCCTCCTAGCCCTTGCCTTTCGCCTTTACGGAGTTTTCCGACCGGCCCAACCCTTTGACATTGCGACCTACTCCGCTTGGGGTAACCTCATGCTTGAGCGTGGACCTTCGTTATTTTTTTCCTCAACTTGGTCAGATTATCTTCCCTTACCAATCTATTTTTGTTCACTGGCTGTCTCCCTCTCTCACTTTCTCCACCTTGATTTTACTATCGTTTTTAAACTTCTCGTTTCCCTTTTAGAAATAGGTCTTTTGACCGTCCTTTGGCGTCTCCTCAGACCCTCTCGTAAGTGGCTACTCATTCCTCTTCTCTTTCTCTCCCCCGCACTCATTGGTGACAGCGCTTATTGGGGGCAACTCGATACTCTCCCCGCCTTACTCGCTCTTTTATCCTTAGTTTATCTGTCTAAACTTCAGTGGCGCGCTCTCTCTCTTCGCACCCTTTTTCTCCCCGCTCTTCTCTTTGGTCTCGCCGTCGCTTTTAAACCCATCATCTTGTTAATCTTACCCGTCATCTTCCTTATTTTTTGGACTCAAACTCCTTTGTTTTTTTTACCTTTTTCCTTATTTTCCTTTCTCATTTTTCTCTTACCAGCTCTCCCGGTTAATCCTCTTCACCCTCTCTCATTTTTAATTAGCAAAACCCTTGAACAAGCCAGTACCTATCAAAACACCACCATTAACGCTTGGAATCTTTGGTCGATCGTTCCTCTGCACAACTCTTGGCCTCCCGACACCCAAACGGTCTTTTCTCTCTCTGCTCACACCCTCGGTCTTCTTCTTTTCGGCCTTGCCCTTTTCCCTCTTTTTCGGGCTTGGCGCCGCCTGCACTTTCACCCTAAATATCTTTATAAAGTTGCCGGCATCACCCTCCTGCTCTTTTATACCCTTACCACTCGCATGCACGAACGCCACCTCCTCTTCGGTCTTCCCTTTCTTGTGATCGCCACCCTCACTGAGCCCTGGCTGCTGCTCCCCTCGCTTCTCTTAACTCTCTCTTTTACTCTTAACCTCACTGCCGCCTATTATTGGGTAAATCACGCTCAAACCTGGCCGGTCAGCGAACTTTTTATCAGCCTAATTTCTTGGCTTAATGTTGTTCTTGCTGCCGGCCTCTCTCTTATCTGGGACTGGCCAACTTTCACCAATAAACTCTTCTCATGGTTCAAAACCAATCGCCTCTTAGCTCTCATTATTATGCTTTCCCTCTTCCTCCGCCTTTTTCATCTAGGTTACCCGAATAAATACATTTTTGATGAGGTTTACCACAGCTTTACCGCCAGAGAATATCTTCACAACCACGTTGCTGCTTGGGAGTGGTGGACTACTCCCCCCAAAGACGTTGCCTACGAATGGACTCATCCCCCGGTTGCCAAATACGGCATGGTTGTCGGCATGCTTATGTTTGGCGAAAACTCCTTTGGTTGGCGGTTTGGCTCCGCCCTTATGGGAACCGTTAGTATTCTCGGACTTTACTATCTAACCCTTACCCTCACTCGTCACCAATCTACTGCTCTTCTCGCCGCTTTCCTGGTTACCATCGAAGGTCTTCACCTAGTCCAATCACGGATCGGGATGAACGACATCTACTTGCTCGCTTTCTTGGTTTGGTCTCTCTACTGTGCCGTCAAAAATCGCTGGAAAGCCGCCGCTCTCCTGTTTGGTCTCTCTCTCGCCTCCAAATGGTCGGCGGTTTATGGTCTTGTGCCTCTCTCGCTCATCTATCTCCACACCCATGCGCTCAAACTTAATCTAACTTCTCTAATCCGCTCTTTCTTCTCAATTGTCCGTCTCCTCCTAATTACGGCCCTCATCTATCTCCTTACTTTTACTCCCTTCATTCTGGCCGGCCACACTTGGTCTCAACTCCTCGAACTGCACCGTCAGATGTGGTACTACCACACTCACCTCGTTGCCACCCACGCGTATGAGTCTACTCCCTGGCAGTGGTTCTTTTCTCTTCGCCCGGTTTGGTATTTTGTCGATTACGGTTCTGCAACCGCCAACATCTATACTCAAAGCAACCCCCTGATTCTTTGGCTTGGACTCCCAGCTTTTTTTATTTCTCTCTCCAAAATCAAAAAATTTCCCTCCCTTCTCTTAATTTCTTGTTACCTCATTTTTACTCTTCCTTGGCTGATCTCTCCCCGTATCATGTTTTTCTATCACTACCTCCCGAGCGCTTTCTTTCTCACTGCTCTTCTTGCTATCTGGCTAACTAATTTATCAAAGAGTCTTCGCGCCGCTCTAATCTTTCTCTGTGTCCTTGTTTTTCTCCTACTCTCTCCTGTCTACTTTGGTCTCCACATGCGGCCATACTACTGGAACACCCTCTTCACTCTCTTCCCAACCTGGAAATAATCCACCTCTATAGCAGTAGCAATCCAAGTGCCCCCAAGATTAGGAGTATTACTCCCACTCCAAGCGTACTGGTTGTCACCGCAAACACTCCCGCTTCCGGCAGTTCGGTTGGCACTTCTGACGCGACCGCCACCGAGGAAGCCTTTGGCATTGGATTAGAAGAGTGTAAGATTTCTCCCTCCGCGCTCACTATAATCTTGCAACTGTCTGACTGACCATTTGTGGAAGTGACATTTGCCGTATTCTCCACCGTCTGTGTCCCTGTTCCATTCACTGTCACTCTAATTGACCTCGCCGCTTTGGTATTTGCCGTTAGGGCTGCCATTATACAAGTCACCGTTCGGTTTGCTGAGTTATATGTACAATCCGGATCAGCGTCCATGAATGTCAGGTTGCTGGCGAGCACGTCGGTAACCGTGGGGTCAGACACCGCCACTTCCCCATTATTCGCGATCTGGATATTGTAAACAATCACCTGGCCGTTCGCTAACGTCGTTGTATCAAGGATTTCCCTCTCTAAATAGTAGTTCCCAGAAATATTGCGGGGATCGTCTTCATAGATTCTCTTCACCACACAGTCAAGGGCTGCTCCCGCCTGATCTGAAGGAGACGGATTTGGTGATGGCGACGGACTCGGAGATGGACTAGGGGAAGGAGAAGGGGTCGGGGAACCAGATGGAGAAGGAGAAGGGGTCGGGGAACCAGATGGAGAAGGAGAAGGAGACTCCACCTCTTCGACCACAAAACTTAGCGAACAAATATTGCTGTCTCCAATATTAAACACTCCTGGAACTTCCGGTTCCATTGACGGTTTTGGGGTTCTCACCGGCACCGGAGTTGGAGAGGGCTTGGCTGTCTTTGCCGAGTTTAAGACTAGAAACACTACCACCACTCCAACCAGCAGTACTAGGAAAATCCCAAGTCCGATTAGTAGTCCTTTTTTCTTGCCGTTCATTGTGTTGCTCCTGACCAAATAGGATTACAAACCGCCACTCCCAAAATCTCAGCGCAAGCATGACACTGCACGTCATAGTTCCCCGACTCTTCCACTGTATATGGAGTTACTCCGTTAACCGTTTCAAGGTTTTGCCACTGACCCCCATCTTTTCTAATACGATAGGAGTAAGTGATTAAGCTTGAGCTCTCTAAGCTTGAGCTCTCTGGGAAAATCGATCCTGCACAGGTAAAGTTGATTACTGATCCAACTTGAATCTCGTCATCCGTTAAATCCTTAGTCAAACTATTACAACTCAACTCCTGAGAAGGAGAGGGAGAAGGACTAGGGGAGAGGGAGGGTGAGGGAGAAGGTGAAAGACTAGGAGATGGGGAAGGGGAAGGAGAGGGAGATGGACTAGGACTTGGAGAGGGAGAGGGATTAGAAGAGGGAGGTGGAGAAGGGTAGCGATATTCCTCATGATTCTCACATACACTACTAGTTATGACATTCATACAATAATACGTACCATTATTTTCCCTGGCTCCTGTAGGCTCGCATCTCCGCCATAGTCCTTTATTGTCACCTCTAAGACAGCCACCCTCCGCCGAACTATTTGGCAAACAAGAACAATACATATATCCGACAGGCTTATCTACACAACTATACTCAACACCAAAATCCCTATCCCACTCACTCTGAGAGGAACATTGTTCTCCTTCATAATCGTCCCCTCCATCATCCTCTCCCCCCCCACTACCACTACATCCACCCGGATTTGGAAGAATATCTCCAGAACATTTTCCGTTTTGTGTTTCTGTGCATTTGAAACCAAGATCATCATTCCCATCAACAGTTCCTTTATTATCCCAACAAGGGATTGCCCACCCAGGACTTATCCCCCTACATATACGATTTGTTTCTGGATCAGTATTACATGCCGTCGAAACCTCTGCGACTTGTGCCGTCTCTCCAAACTGTTGTTGGTAGATGAAATAAGCTCCCACTACACTTCCGACTAGCAGGAAAAACCCTAACACCGTCAAAAAGATCTTTCCACCTTTTCCTTTCTTCTTTTGTTCTCCTCCCTGTTTCGCTTCCTCAGTCGGTTTGGAAGCTTCCTCATTACTCGTTGTTGGTGAGTTTGGAGTTAAAGTTGGTGAGGGAGATGGTTCACTCATTTTTGGCACAAATGCTAGTGGCAACTCCTCCTTAACTTGGGTCGGAGTGGGGGAAGTAGTTGTCGTTTCAACCGGTTCTTCTTTAGGCTGTGTTTCCGGTGTTACTACCGGGACTGGAGCAAGTGATGTTGTCGGTGGATTAGTTGACGGAGTTGCTAAAGCCTCATTTACCAACACCTGTGGATCCGCCACCGCTTCGGGTTCAGTGGGTACCTTTGGAGTTTGGGGAGGATTTATTTGTGTATCGTCTGCCATAAGCAACTATTCCTCTACAAAACTAGGAGCATCACAACACCTAGAACCATAATCGCAAATCCCACACCTGCCGTCAATAGAGTGGGGGTGATTACTCCCGATACCGGTACTCCGGATTCCGTCGAAGGCAACTGTGTGCGGGGGCTAGCAGTCGCTACTGAACCAGTACCACTGGCTTGTGGGCTTGGCAATACATTTGGTAGAGAACTCGGTTTTAAGCTTGCAGAAGGAGTTGTTTCAAAAGCTGGATCTCCCGCTGCGGCGAGCACTTTCGATATCGTAAAAGTCCGACTGATTGTTTTTGCAATTCCCAACTTGTCAACATAATTCACCGTAATTGTATGTTCTCCCTCTTCCAAATCACTGGGCGGTGTCCAACTCCACGTCCCATCACTTTCTACCGTCACCGTATCGCTATATGCTTGGGTTGATTCGATTGTAATTGTAAACTGTGTTAACTCGGGCCCTAACCCTCGAATTTCTGGTAATGTTGTGGCAAGCTCTTCCCCGTCTTTCGCCGGGTTTAAAATTACCACTTCACTAGTTGCTTGCGTGATTTGATTGACCTCCGCACTTAATGGTTCAACATTTAAAATCGCCGTCGCTGTGGCTTCCTCTGTAGTGTTCTCGATTGGCGTCTCCTCAACTTGTGCGATATTTGTTTTCTCCATCATCCGGAAGTCTGCATCTTGTCCTAAAGTAATTGTTGGAACGGGAGCCGCATTAATCATCGACACCGTCGCACTGGATTGTTCGGTTCCATTGTCCAAGTTAACAGTGGCCACCGTTGCTTCTTTGTCAAACTCAATATATTGTTTTAAATTGCTTGTCCGAATTGTCGACAAGGTTACTGCATAATTTCCTGCCGATTTTACCAAAGTCGATGCCGTCACGGCTCCCGGCAATGTTACATAAACCAATGTTCCTTCGACCGGTCCAGTTCCCGTCACCTCTCCATATAAACTTGTCGCAATCGGCGCTTCTGCGATTATCGGTCCGGTTGTCACAAGATATGGACTTCCGTTGTTGTCAAACTTGGTTTTTTGTTTTCCGGACAGGATTCGAAAAGAATATTGCGTATTTGGCTGCAAATCTTGGACTGTTATCTGATGAGTCAAGTATTCATTTGCAATCTTCTCTGTTTTATCTCGGTCATCTAATACTTGATTTGTTAGTTTCTCGCCCACCGGCCCATACTCC
>Ga0172375_10000727_pt1 | contig 52892 bp, 67 predicted proteins | sample LakKiv1m_FD_114537 | JGI IMG/M metagenome (GOLD analysis project Ga0172375, IMG submission 114537) | Freshwater microbial communities from Kabuno Bay, South-Kivu, Congo - kab_092012_11.1m | ecosystem: Environmental > Aquatic > Freshwater > Lake | place: Democratic Republic of the Congo...
AAATCAACATTCTTCTGCATTTACTGCAGCAGAATGGGATAAAATTGAAAAAGGTGCAACAGGTGAAGAAATATTTGCTATGCTTAAAGTTACTCCTGAAGCTCCTGGTCAATATAGTCAACAAGACATAAAACTTTCAGATGTTCAGAAGGCAATTTCCGAATATCAATCAAGATGGGATACTGTAAAATATAATGATCCAACCCAAAGAGGACAGGAATTGAAAGAGTTTGTTGATAAAAATGCTGCTGCTTTTACTGCGTATCAGCTTGAAGGAATTAGAGGTACTGGAGGCTGGGCAATTTTTAGACCTCTTAATGCGAGGTCAACTGGTGCAGATGTTCTTAGTAGGCTTAAAAGTAATGAAGCTGATTTATTAAAACAAAAAAGAATTGGAACAAGCGGTTCTGGCTGGAGTGGTAAGGGTGGTTGGTTCTTGAGTTTAATTACTTTTGGAGAAGCATTTCAAGATATTATTTCTATAATTATTTGCGCATTTATTCTTTGGATATTTCATTTTCTCGCGTTTATAAAAAGGTTAAATGGGTTTAAACTTTGGAAATTCTTTTTAGTTAATATCTTAATTAGTGCTATTTATTATGCGGCAGGTATTGCTTTTTTTGTTCCTTTTTCAATAGGTTATATGGTTGATTATAGTTTTATTACAGAGGGTGTTGCTCAAGCATTATTCCTTATAGCATTAACCTTTTTAATTTGTTTATTGGGTCCTTTTGGAAACTTTTTCCAATTCCTTGGCTCGAAAATATTTGGTATATTCAGGGATTGGGGAGCACAAGACAGACGGAATAGATTAAGCGCCGCAGTAAGACGCGGTCCGCCAGGCCAGATTAGACCATAGATTAATCTAATTAAGAATAAAATATTTTTTAGTACTCATAAGCTTGACCAGAAGCAAGGTCAACCATTATTCCAGAAGGTCTAGCTACACCGCCAACAATTCCTGCTCTTGCAACCTCAATTGTTTGGCCGTAATTATTTAGAGTTTCATTTGGGTCTTGTTCGACTTGAAGTGTGTAACCCTGTGCTTGAGCATCTTGAGCAATTGCTTGGAGACAAATATCTAAACCGCGTTGTGCATTTCTTGATTGGGCTGCAAATTGTCTAACTTGTTTAGCCATTTCTCTTCTTCCTTGTGCATCTGCTTTCATTTCTTTTGCTAAAGCTTCTACACGAGGAGCTAAATACTTGTAGGCTGTTCTTCCACCAGAATAAACTCCTCTTCCAATAACATAACCAAGTACTATTCCTTTAAGTGCAATTCTACCTGCTCTTTGAACTCCGCCTACTGCATTTCTAACTCTTACTCTTCCAGGTACATAACCATGTTTTGCCATTCTAGCTTCCCAATCTAATCTTGCTTGGCTTTTCATTTTAAGGTGTTGCTCCTGCTCCAGCTGTTCTTCTTGTTCTTCTTGCAGGTCTTGCTGGTGCTGGTTGAGCTTGTCTTTGCAATTTAATTCTTAAAAGTTGATTATTCATTCTGTCAATTACATAACCTTCAATTAATCCTGGTGCAACTGGTCTTTGTATAACTGTTATTGGCCCCATATTTTTTACAACTATTTGATCAGTTTCATGAGGTATAATTGCCATTGAGCCGAGTTCGTCAAGTCTTTTTTGTAAATTCGCTTCTGCACCAGTCATTCTTTTCTGATAGCCCTGATAAGCTTTTCTAGCTTCAGCTTCTTGAGCTGCTTGAGCTCTTGTTTCTCTATAAGCTTCTAATGCACAAGAACCTAAGAATAGTGCTCCGCCACCTATTCCTCTTGCAATTTCTCTTCCTATTCTATAAGTTGCCTTTGTTGCTCTACGTATTGTTGTTCCTGTTCGAATTGCTCCTTTATAAGTAGAATTATAAATAGGTGTTAGTCTTGTTCTAGCTCCAGTATAAGCTTGGCTAGCTCCTCTACTTAGTGCTTGATAAGCTCCTTGTAATTTTGTTTTTATGCTCATTGTTTTATTGTTTTTTAGCTCTTTTTTTCGAGCCTTTTTATTAATTTACCTAGTATTTTCGAGTATATAAACCTTTCGATTTTGTTACTACTGCATGGTTACTATAATTTAATAAATAATGATATAAGGAATATTTAAATATCTCTCTTCTCTTGCTTAGCTATGAAAAAAGGAGAGAAATTATTTTTGAGTTTATTTATTTTAAGTCTTGTTTTTTTAGTTGTGCTTGTCATAAATTCTTTTCATTCTGTTAGTGCTTTAAATCCTTATAATTTAGAAGATCCTCTTGGAATAGGCATAAATGCCGAGGATATTCCAACTAATCCAGAGGACTTGACTAATCAATCAATTTCTTATTTGAAAGCAGAATGGGTAAAAATTCTTGAGAAAAGCCAGTTAACCCAAATTCTGCAACAACTAGACCCTATTTTCTTGGTTCTAATTGGCTCGAGTTTTTCATGGTCCTGGTTATTCTTTGTATCCTTGGCTATGTTCTTTATTTTATTTAGGTGGTTCTATTGGGGTTTTGGTTTTGTACCAAAACTTGAGGATAAAGGTTGGTTGAGATTTATTATAAGTTCTATAATAATGATTTTTCTTGGTTATTCTCGATTATTAAGATATGCGGCTTCATGGTTTATCTATCTTGCAGAAAAATCCTCTGATAATCTAGGAATTAGAATAGCTATTATTGTTATTATGATAGTAATTGCATTTTTCCTTAGCAATATAATTGATAGTATGCGTGGTAATGTCGAGAAAAAAACAGAAAAGAAAAAAATCTTAGATGAAGCTAAAGAAAAGTTAAAGATAAAAACAGGCAAGGTTAAAGATAAACTTGATAAAACAAACGATAAATTTGATAAGCTAAAAGAAAGAGTTGATAAAATTGATCAAGATGTTAAAGGTTTAAAAAAGGGCGAAGAGGATTCCACTTATGAAAGTGACGATGCAGATTCAACCTATGATTCTGATGAAGAAGATAAGACTTATTAAATCCCTAAAAATGATTTTTTATTTTTTTCCTGCTTTCTGATAGCCCACTATTTTTCTATTTTTGCCTTCGCCTTCGTAAATTGGAACTTCTTCACTTGCTTGCTCTACTTTACTTTTCTTTGAGCCTGTGCTCACTAAGAATACAACACCAAGAGCAACTATCACTATTCCGGCTATTACTGTATAAGCAATTGCTTTTGTTCCTAAACCAGCTAAGAAGGATAGGTCCTTAATTTTATTACTTAGAACTATTACAGCAATGCCTATTAATGCTAATATATAACCTAAAATCTTTGGCATTTCTTTATTTCCCCTTTTATTTTGTATTATTGCAAGTAAGATAGGATTTAAATAGTTTTTCTTTCATTTAGATTCATGGCTAATTATGATATTATAGGTGATATTGCCATTGTTAAATTCAATGATGGTGTGAAAAAAGAGGAAAAGATTGAGAAAGCAAAGGGGTTAATGAAAAACCCCTCTATTAAAACAGTACTTGAAAAAGCAAACAAGGTTTCAGGAAGATTAAGAACAATTAAAACACGATTTCTATTAGGAGAGAATAAAAAAGAAACCCTTTACAAGGAAAGTGGGTGTAGTTTTAAATTAAATGTTGAAACCTGTTATTTTTCTCCAAGACTTGCAAGTGAGAGGTTAGAGATAGCTAAACTGATTGCCAAAAAGAAAAAATCTGAAGTAATAGTGATGTTTTCTGGAGTTGGTCCTTTTTCAATTGTTATTGCAAAACACTCTAAACCCTCTAGAATAATAAGTATTGAGTTGGGAAAAGACTGCAATAAGTATGCAAAACAAAACGTTATTTTAAATAAAGTTGAAAATATAGTTAATGTTGTTAATGGAGATGTAAAAAAAATTATACCAAGAATAAATAAAAAATTTGATTTTGTAGTTATGCCAAGACCAAATTTGAAAGAAACCTTCTTAAAACAAGGGCTTGCTGTTTCAAAAAAAGGAACAAAAATAATTTATTATGGTTTTTCTAGTGAAAAGGGGCTTGAGAAAATGCTTTCAGACTTACATGATGAAGCTAAAAAAGTAAAAAGAAAGATTAAAATAATAAATATAAAAGAAGCAGGAGATATTGCTCCTTATGGGCATAGATATAGATTAGAGATAGAAGTTATTTAACCTTTTTGTTCTGTTGGTTGGGTTGATTCTTCTAGATCCTCTATTATCTTTTTTAACCCCATTATAATCTGAGAGGGTACTCGAGTTCCTTGCCTTGCAAGTTCTGCTGTTATTAGGTCAACATCATGTAGATTAACTGGTTGTTGTTCATGTGCTACTCCTCTTCTTAAACGTGCATAAGAATTTCCAAATTCTCCGCCCTGTCTAGCTAAACCCTCGGGTACATAGGTTAAAATCTCTGCGAGGGCCCTTCTTAATTCTGGTGTTGTTTTGCTTTGTACTTCTACTTTTTTATGATATTGTAGAGCCATCTCCTGAATCTCTGGGCTTGAGTAGGGGCCAGATGAGCCGAAATAAATACCTCCATTTAGTTTTGAAGAGACGTCGTTAGGGTGTCTTATCATTATAAAACTCCTTCATCAATTGATGCAATTCCTGTTAATCTTAATAATTCCCTGTAATTTCTTTCATGTTCTTCAGGATTGATATCATAGAGTTGTTTTTTTCTGAATACTTGGTAAATTCTTTCTGCAAGCACTCTTGCTCTTTTATTCTCAGGAACAATTAATCCTGCTAAAACTGGCTGAATTAGTCTTGTATATAAGTAAGTTCTATTTCTATCTTCTCTAAGACTTGGTATTGTTCTACCTGAAACATTTTCTACTACTATTTGAGCAGGACTCTCAGAAAGAGTTAGAACTAGGTTTTGAGTTTGTCTTGCCTTTACTCTGGTTTCTCTTTCAACTGGGACACAACTTTGTTCTGTCATTTGTATGTTTAACACCTAAGAATCTTAAAAATTAAATAAATTCTACAAGATTAATCCTAAATCTGGGTTTTTAAAGCTTTTGAATTTAGAATTTTTTTAGAATTAAACTTTTTTTCTTGCAGATAAGGCAGCCGGCGTCTCTCCACCATGCCAGGTAAATCTTGGCCTTACGCATATTGGATAGATTCTTTCTGAATTATCATCGAGTATTATTGCACTTCCTTTTGCTGAAGGCAAGTCTGTCATAGATTTTCTAATTGATTCAAGAAGATAACTTTGCATTATAGTATTAAGAGCTTCTATATCTGGTTGAGCTGTTAATCTGTGAGAAATGACTATGTCTGATTGAGTCATAGCATCTCTATGAATTACTCCTGGTTGCTGCGTTGCCATTACAAGTGATATTCCGGGTTGTCGCCCTTCTCTTAGAATCTGAATTAAAGCGTCGCTGGCCGCTGTTTTTTCTTGATTCTCCTTTGGAAGGAATTCGTGGGCCTCGTCTATAAACAACCAGATAAGAGGACTTTCTTTTTTACCTTGATTTAAATAGTCAATTCCACCCTCAAGAGATTTCATCTCTTCTTTTTTACGTTCAAGCATTCTGTTATTGAATAATTTTTTGCAGACTAAACCAATTACCAAAGCACGAACATTAAAAGTCCCAATAGAAGAATAACAGCTTATATCAAGAACCGTTGAACTTCCACCTTGTATGAGCTCAGAAATTTCTGTTCCTGCCTCATTTGTTTTTGCAAAGATTCCCCAGGTTTCAGCTGCTTCAAAAAGAGAGATGGCTACACCAAGAATTTTTTCATCAACAGAACTTTTTTTTATTTCAGATATTATTGTCTGAATATCGTAGTCTTCTCCGGTTTCTCTAAGATTCTTTATTGCTTTTTGTATTAGTACTGCTACTTCATTAGTTATATCAAGATTAAAAGTCATAATCCAATCTTCGCCATCGAGTTCAGAAGCTTTTATTGCAAACTTATTATCAACAGGTATCTGTCTTTTTTCATATTCTTCATAATATCCAAAAGGGACCCAAATTTTAATTGGCAGATTTTTTGGTTTTAAATCCCATTTTTGAAGAAGTTCGAGTTCTTTTTCATTTTTGAACTTCATTGTCCAGAAAATACCCATTGTATCAAAAATTAGAGAAGCAAGATTCTTTGATATTTCTTCATCTAAATCGCAGAGCTCCTCAGCTATTGCTCCAAGGGTATAAGATTTACCAGAACCTCTCTTTCCACAAACCATTACAACATGACTCCTTGCTATATCAAGCCAAATATTATTTGAAAGAGAAGTATAATTACCCATTTTTACATAGCCCTTGCCAATATAAATAAGGCCGCGATTCTCAAATTTTTTTAAATCAGATTTATCTCTTCCAATAATAATATCATAAGGCATAGTTATTTTTGTTACCTCGTTTCAAATTCTATAGGAAGTTTGTGTTTTTAATTGTTTTTGTATTAAACAACAGTGTTTTTGTGAAACTCAATTCCATAAGGTTTTTAAATGCTGATTCTATTAACCCCTTATGGCAAACATAGAAAAAGAGATTGTCAAAGAAGAAAACAAGATGGCAAAGGGCCTTGATAAATTAATTAAGAATCCTTGGGCAGTTACTTCAATTGTTCTTGCAATATTATTAATTATACTTGTTATTTACATCTCAATGCATTGGATGCCTTCTGGAAAAGCAGCAAATAATTTAGTTAATTTCTTAAATGATAAAGTTGGTGGTGGGATTACAATACAATCAGTTAGCAGCTTAGGAAGCATATACCAAGTTAATATTCTTTACCAAGGTCAAGAAATGCCTATTTATGTAAGCAATGATGGTAAATACTTTATTCAATCAATTTCTCCTATTATTTCAAGTTCAAGTTCTGATTCAGGAAGCCAAACACAGGAAATTCCTAAGACAGACAAGCCTGTAGTTGACTTGTATGTCATGAGTTTCTGCCCATATGGAAATCAAGCAGAAAATACAATGTATCCTGTTTACAATCTCCTTAAAAATAAAATGCAATTCAATGTTCACTACATTGTTAGCATTAGTGGAACAACTGTTAGTTCACTGCACGGACAAAAAGAAGTTGATGAGGATATGAGAGAAGCTTGCGTGCTTAATGAATCTGGAATGGATAAGTGGTGGAAATTCATAACCTATGTTAATAATAATTGTGGTAGTGATGGTTCATGCTGGGAAGCAGCTGCTAAGAATGCTAGTTTAGATACAACTAAAATAAAAACTTGCGTAACAAATAAGGGTCTGGCTTTAATGAAAGCAGATGAAGCTGCAAGTGCACAAGCAGGTGCAGGTGGATCACCTACATTAATTATAAACGGTGTTCAGTCATCTTCTGTTTATCAGTACGGAAATTCAGAAGCTTATAAGAGCGGAATTTGTTCTGGATTTACAAGTTCTCCTAGTGAATGCAGTCAAACATTGGGCGCTAGTACAACTACTGGTTCTAGTGGAAGCTGTTCTACTTAATTTTTAGAAATTAACTTTTATTGAATTTTCTTTTAACTCTTCTGCTATTTCTTGTTTCTTCTCTATTAGATATTCAATTTCCTGATCACTTAAGTTCATTACTTTTGTTGAATCATTGTCTATTATTAATGAGATTACTTTAAAGTCACGCATTGCGCGCTTTACTCCTGTATGAGTTAGTTCAGCATACTTTCCTGCAATTGACTTTTTTTGAATATTCTTTTGATTTATTCTCCATATTTTTAGTATTCTTGTTGGCGGATTGTATCTTGTAAATCTTTCAGGTAGGCTCTTGAAACCTTTTGCGTTAGATATGCCTGCTGTTAGAAAAAAGTTTTCATATGTTAAAAAGTGCCAGTATTGCTGTCTATGTATCCTTCCTCTGAAAACATCAGCGATACTAAGGGCATCAAAAGCCCTTGCAAGCTCTATTCCTCTGTATTCTGAGGGGATATTTTCTTCTACCCATAGAAATATATGATCCCTGTCAAGGTCAACTGTTTCATAGGTATCAATTACATCTCTATCCATACGAACCTTAAATATTCTCTTTAGAGCATTAAATATGCTTTGTGTTTTCTCTCTTAGAGAGATTTGTTCCTGCATTAGTTCTGGGTCTTTAAGATTAATTATAGACTGCAAATCATTCATGGCTGCTCTTAGATCTCCACGAGATTTTGCTGCTATCTCTTTTAAAATTGATTCGGGTATTGTTTTATTTTCAAAATTTGCTACTCTTTTAACTACTTCTAATATTATTGGATAGGAAATTTCTTTTAGAGCAAATATTTCACATTTGTTTCTTAACAGATTGAATTTATTTTGCCAGACATCATTACAAGTTATAACAATCGGAAATTTTGTTTTTTCTATTAGGGCTATTAGTTCTGCTAAACCTCCGTACTCTGTCGAGGTTACGCCGTCAACTTCATCTATAAGAATTATTTTGCTTTTTGAAAAGAGCGAGTGCTGTTCTATAGAGGGTTTCATCACTTCATCAAGTTTTGATCTGTTACGCAAATCAGAAGCATTTAGCTCAAATATTTCATAGTTCATCTCATTTGCGAGAACATGGGCTATTGTTGTTTTACCTGTTCCTGCAGGTCCATGGAGAATTATAGCATTCTTTTTTGATATTCCTTTTTCAAATGAAGTTAAGAAAGCTTTGATTTTATCAACTGCTATGTCCTGGCCCTTTATATCAGAAAATTTTTTTGGCCTGTATTTTTCAAATAGTGGTATTGTCATTTTAAATTTTAACTAGTAAGCAGATTTCTTACCTAAGCCAGCAACAACAAAACTAGCTAATAAAGCCTCTAGCTGAATGAATTCATCACTTCCTTCAATTAATCTAAATTCTATTTCTCCTGTACGTTCAGTTAACTTAACTTTTAATTCAGGATCTATTTCAAGATTCCATATTTCTCTCTGTATGGACTTTATTATATCTGTACCTGAAACTGATTCTTTTAGCATAACTTCAAGAAGTTTTTCCCTGGCTTTTACGAAATCTCCTGCAAGAGCATAATCAAGAACAACTTTTATATCCTTTGGCTTTGCACTTGAAAGAAGAATATTTACTATTTCTTCTGTTATATTTGGAGAAATTGAAGCACTTGCTTGAAGAAGATTAATGGCTCTACGACAGTCGCCCTCACTCCCCTCATAAATTGCTTCAATGGCTTTTTCATTTAAGTTTAATTTTTCAGATTCTGCTATTATCTTTATTCTTTTTTCTACATCTTTTTTTTCAAGAAGTTTAAATCTAAAGACAACGCAACGTGATTGGATTGGGTCGATTATCTTTGAGGAATAGTTGCATGATAGTATGAAACGGCAGGTGTTTGTAAAATTCTCCATTGTACGTCTTAGGGCTTGCTGGGCTTCTTTTGTGAGAGCATCTGCTTCATCCAAGAAGATAATCTTAAATGGAACACTTCCAAGGCTTTTTGTACGTGCGAAATTCTTTACTTCCTGTCTTATTACATCTATGCCTCTGGCATCAGAAGCATTTAATTCAAGATAATTTTCGCGCCAGAACTCTTTAAAGAGCTCACGGGCAACTATTATAGCAAGAGTAGACTTACCTGTTCCGGCTGGACCTGCAAAAAGCATGTGCGGAATATTTAAAGAATTTGTAAGGTTTTTTACTCTTTTGATTATTTCTTCCTGGCCCACTACTTCTTCAAATTTATTAGGCCTGTATTTTTCTGTCCAAATAGATAAAGATTCACCCATTTTATTGTTGTTTTCAAGTTAGTAAAATTTAGTGCTATTATAAACATTACTATGGTAAAGAATATAGATTAAAGAGATAGAGAATAATTTTAGTTTTATCTTGATCTTTCTCTGTGCATTCTACGTCTACGCTTCTCTTTTCTCAGTCTTTTACGCTGCCACTTCCAGCGCATTTGACCTTTCTTTTTCCATCTTCTGCTTGATCTTTTCATGAACTATCATAAAAAAGTAGATTTATAAATGTTTTTAGCTTGAATTTTCTATTAAAGCCCCATCTTCCAGCGGTCAAGGAAGCGAGGTTCTGGGCCTTGAAACCCCGGTTCGAATCCGGGTGGGGCTATAAATTTAATTAAAATTTTTTAAAAAATATTGATTTCTGATTAGAATTATAATTTTATACCGAAATCAGAAGCATCTTTTATGTTTTTATCGTGCTGGTCAAGATTCCCATTAGCAAGACAATCATAACAAATATGTATTGTGCCATCTTTTTCTTTTATTGTTCCGGTATTATTGCACTTTGAACAGGGTGTTTTTTGTATAGCCATTATAAATAGAACAATAATAAGTTTTTAAGCATTATGTAACTAGAATAGCAGTATTAATTAGTGTTTCGTAAATCTTATATAGTCTGGTTGATTAAGATAATAATGGCAGATAAACAGATAGGGGAGGTAACAAACTATTTTCAGCATGTTAAAGCAGCAGCAATCTTGCTTAGTGCTCCGCTTAAAGTAGGCGATAAGATAAAGATAGTTGGCGGAGAAAAGGAATTTGAGTTGGTTGTTAATAGCATGCAGATAAATAGGCTTGCAGTAGAGAAAGCTAAGAAAGGCGATGAAATAGGCTTGCTTGTTCCCCAAGATGTGCATAAGGGCTATAGAGTATATCTTGCTTAAATTTATTTGTTAATTATGCTCAATAAGCAATAGCTCGTGCAACAGTTTTTAAACCCGTAATTTTTCTAATTATAATCATATAACGCTCTGAGTCACATATGCTCCTGTCATACAGTGGCCAAGTATGCAGCCTTCTCAAGGCTGTCACCCGAGTTCGAATCTCGGCAGGAGCATTTTCCATCGAAGATGGAAAATGGTTCTATAGAGTTAAGCTAATTGTTTCGAGATTCGAACGAGGAGAGTGAGAAGCGAGGCAGGAGCATATACTTATTTCTGTTGAACTAGTAGTCAAATATATAAACTAAAGAATCTAAAGATAATAGTGCAAAAAGAGGAAAGATGACAGCTTTACCAAGAAAACATCCAACTGGAAGACAAAAATTAAGAAAGAGCAATCGCATTTATCCAAATTATAGTTTATCAGATAGATTAAAGAAAAGAGAGCTAAAAACCAATAATAATTTCAATCAAGCCAAATCAATGCGGGCACAGCCACAAAGAGGATGGACTGCTGAACAGCCTTTACAATCAAATCAACCAAAACCAGCTTCAAATTGGATAGTAATCTTAATTGCGATTATTATAGCTGTTGTTGCTCTTATGATGCTTTTTAATTGGCTCTCAAATATGGTTCATTCAACATATAATAATGCTGATGGCAATAATGAAAATGATTGCACCTGCTATTGTGGTGATGGTGTTACTGATTGCACATTGAATCATAAGATATGCCCTTCTGAGGATGGTGTTCCTGGTGTTTGTGGCTGTCCTGTTGGATGCTAGATAGTACTCTGTTTCTCATAACAAAAACTTAAAAATACCAATAATTTCTAATTAGAATCAATTATCATAGTCATCCCCACTAAGGTTGGGATGATAGGAGCCGCGGCTCGCGGCGCTGCGGCTCCACTCATAATCAAAACCCCTAGCTGGTTTCGATGCATCCGGCAGACTAAGAACATCCTGCGTGGTTCTTTTTATCTCCAGCAGCCAAATTAAAAATAATCATGAAAATACAACCAATCTATATTATTGAACATTTAGAACCAGAATTATTTGAATGGTGCTTAATTGAGTATGAGCATATTTCTGAGTTAGTTGGTAGAGATAATCTTTGGTTTACAAACATAGCCAATGAGAAAGATAAGAAAAAACTAGAAAGATTTGGTAGAGTTTTTTCTGAAAGTGTTAAGGATATGAAACTAGCTAATTGTTGCGTACTAGATCCTGAAACCGAAAAAACTCTTTCACCTGCTGAAACTCAATTTGAGTACTATATATTTGGAGGAATACTTGGAGACTATCCTCCTAGAAAAAGAACAAAAGAAGAATTAACTAGATTTATTCCTAATGTTGAAAAGAGAAACATAGGAAAAGAGCAAATGTCAACTGATAATGCTGTTTATACTGTTCGAGAGATAGTTTCTGGCAAGAAGTTTAGTGAGCTTAAGTTTCAGAATCAGGTAAGCATACCTATTAATGAGTTTGAAAGCATTGATTTGCCTTATTTATACAATATTGTAAATGGTAAGCCCTTTATGAGTCCAAAAATAGTTGATTATTTAAAGAAAAAGAAGGGTTTTTAAATTGAATTAGCTTTTTATGGTCATGGAAAAAGAGGGTAGTGTAAGTATTAGCGAATTCAAACACGCAAATATAAGTCTTATTTTAAATTCCTACGAGGACATTTTTTCGAGTTTTGATGCAAGATCCTACTCAGAGAGATCCTTGTCAGTTGACTTTCTTGGAGAGTGTAAGAGGGCAGCAAGAGACAAAGATGATGTTGGAATTGAATTAATTTTATGCGTTCCCAGGGCAAAAAGAAATCTTAATGATGAGATTAAAATAAAGAAGAGACTAAGAGAACATTTTCATAGACATAGTCTTGAAAAGGGTAATGAGATAAGAAAAATTAAAAAAAGTGGAACTAGTTGGGTTATTCTTGGGGGGTTGTTAATTTTCGGAGTTGCTCTTGGATTAGTCGAAATAAAATCAAATCTTCTCTTATCCCTACTCTCAATATTTCAGATCCCTGGCTGGTTTCTTGTGTGGGAAGGATTAGGGAAGATTCTTTTAGAATCAAGAACAGTTGAACCAGATTATACTTTCTATAAAAGAATGTCTGATGCTCAGATAAACTTCATAAGTTATTAGTTCATAATTATCCTTGCATCAACAACAGTTGCTTTTTCTTTGTTAACTATTAATGGATTTATATCTAACTCGAGAATTTCTGGGTGTTCTTGGGATAAATGTGACATTTTTAATAGATTTTTTATTACTAAATTCTTATCAGTTTTTTCTTCTATGGCTTTGGATATCTTTAAGTCTTGAATTAAGTTTTCAACTTCTTTTCTTGAAAGGGGCGGTATTCTAAAAACAACATCCTTGTCAGACTCTACATTACTTCCGCCTTTTCCAAACATTAAAACTAGGTTAAACTCGGGCGTTCTTTTTAATCCTAAGATTAATTCAAGCCCCTTATGCATGGGTTGAATCATTATACCTTCAACTTTTTCAATTGAAGAGAGCTTTTCAAAGGCAATTTTGGCTTCTTCAATTGTTTTTATATTAAGCAGTGTTCCGCCCATTTTTGCTTTATGGACAATATGTTTTGAAGAAATCTTCATAACCCATGGAAAACTAAATTTAACTTTTTCTAGTTCATCTTTGCTATTAACTAGCCTCCTCTTTGTTACTTCAAAACCGTGTTCTTCAAGGAAATCCTCTGCTTCTTTTTCTGTTAGCGTTTTCATGCGTTTAAGTAATCAATAAGATATATAAATCTTAGGTAGCACCTAAATATATTCATGTAAATCCTAAAGAGGCAAAATGACAAATCTTAATAATTTAGACATACTTTTTAATCCGAGAACAATAGCAATAGTTGGGGCTTCTGATCATGAAGAAAAGGTTGGAGGCATACTAATGAAAAAAGCACTTAAGAGCAAGTGTAATATTATTCCTGTAAATCCAAGCCATGAGCTTTTATTTGGACTTAAATGCTACAAATCTGTTATTGATATTAAAGAAAAAATAGATTTGGCTGTTATTGCTATTCCTAAAGAGCTTGTTGTTAAATCCATAGAAGATTGCGCTAAAAAAGGAATAAAATCTGTTATAATAATCTCTGCTGGATTTTCTGAAATAGGCGATAGTAAATCTGAACAAAAGATTATGGAAACAGCAAAAAAATATGGAATTAGAATCCTTGGACCTAATTGTTTTGGAATATTTAATTCTGAATTAAATTTGGACTTGACTTTTTCTAATAGAACTCCCGGGTCAGGAGAAATAGTATTTATAAGTCAATCTGGAGCGCTTTGGAGCTACCTGGCTGATTTAAAATTAGGTTTTAGGGGATTTATTGGATTGGGAAACATGGCTGATTTAGAATTCAATGACGTTATTGAATACTTTTTGGCTGATAAAAACACAAAATCAATTATTCTTTACATTGAAAAATTAAAAAATGGCAATAATTTTTTAGAAGTCTGTAAAAAAGCAAATAAAAATGGTAAAAAAATATATGCTGTTTTGGCTGGCAAGAGTAAAGAAGGAAAAAAAGCCACATTTAGCCATACTGCAAGTTTGGCTTCTGATTATGAAATTTATAAGGGCGCATTTAAACAGGTCCAAGTTAAATTATGTTCAAGTTTGGAAGAAGCAATTGAAGATTCTGGCAAAAATAAAATAAAAGAAACTAATAAAAAAATTAAACTTCATGAAGCAAGCATTATAACCAATGCAGGTGGAGCAGGGGCGTTGGTTTCTGATTATTTAGCTGAAAATTCGGTTAAAGTTAATTCTCTTAAGGATATACTTGGAACAGCACTTGCAAAAGATTATCTTGAGGAACTTGAAAGAACACACTGCAATGAAATTATTGCTATTCTTACTAGTCAAAGTATGAGCGAAATCAGTGAAACAGCAAGAGTAATAGCTGATTTCAAAAAAAGAACAGGTAAACTTGTTCTTGCTTTATTCCTGGGGCAAGAGAGTGTTTCAGAAGCAAACCAAATCTTTGAAGAGAATAAAATACCTTTTTTTAATACTCTTAGGGGATTTAGAGACAGTTTAATTTAAAACAAATCTAATTTTATTTTTTGGATAATGTATTAATTTTGTAGTGGTTGGAAATGTTTATATATTTTTTATGCCTTTATTTATTGCTCTTACTTCGAGCGGCGGGTTGAAATATTGCTTACCCGCCTCATATTCTCTATTCTGTTTTTTTATTTTGATTAGTTATAATTTTTAAAATTTCCTTTGTCGTTTTTGCTTCTGAAATTCTTTTTCTTACTTTAGCTGAACCTGGAAAATCCCTTGTAAAATTTAGAGCTTGAAATTTTATTTGTTTGAAATCCTTTTTTAAATCAAGCTTGTTCTTTTTTGCAATTCTAAGCCAATCATTAAAACCAGACTTCTTTTTCCTTAAATCTAAAATGTCTGAGAATATGTGTGGATTTCCAAGACTTGCTCGACCAACCATTATAAAATCAAATTCTTCAAGCATTTTCTCTGCCCCATCTTTACTCCTTATGTTTCCTGAGTAGATTATTGGAAGCTTTGTGAGGTTCTTTACTTTTTTTGCAAACTCTATATCTGGCTCACCAGAATATCCTTGCTGTTGGGTCCTGGGATGAACTGCTATGGCTTGGCAGTATTTTTCAGCAATTTTTATTATTTTTCTTAGATTTTCTTCGGGCATTTTTCTTATTTTTATTGTAATTGGTTTTTTTGTATTGTTTTTTATGGTTTTTAAGATATCTTCTATTGCTTTAAACTTACTCGTCATAAAATATCCAACCTTGCTTGATTTTGCATGTGGGCTTGGACAACCAAGATTAAAATCATATAAGCTAATAACTCGGTCATATTTTTTTATAAATTCTGGAATGCCCTTAGTTGAGTTGCAAGCTAGTTGAAGTGCTGGTTTGTCTTTTAATAACAGTTTTTCACGATTCTGTGGATTTATCAGACCAGTATAAACCAAGCCAGCTCCAGCCCTTTTGCATAAAACTCGGAAGGGAATATCATTAATCTGATGCATTGGTGCTAGAAATACCCTATTACTCAGCAGGAGATTGCCTATTTTTGGTTTGATTTTTTCTTTTTTCATTATTCATTGTGAGAAATCTTCTATATAAATCTTGATATACATAAAACTTAAAAGTACCACTAGACTCGGATTTTCTATGTGGAGTTTATTTCATAAAGAAAAAGAGGGTGCAGAAGGCAGGGAATTAAAACCAAAAACCTTTAGCAATGGAAAGAATCAGGCCGATATCGTAGCAGAAGTCCTAAGAGAGATTAAGAAAGGCAACAAAATTTTATTTATTCATGGGGTTTGCGGTTCAGGAAAGAGCGCAATTGCTCTTAATATTGCAAGAAAAATTGGAAGGGCAAGCATTGTTGTTCCTATTAAGAATCTTCAGAGGCAATATGAAGAAGATTACATGGGAAAAAAGTTTTTGATTAAAGATAATGGTGAGAAATTGAAAATATCTATGATTACTGGCAGGAATAATCATAAATGTTTGTATCTTCACGAAAATAAGAAAGAGATTCTTCAAACTAGAATTAAAGAAAAAAACTTGAGTCTTTATGATATCTTCAGCAAGCCCCAAGAGGATTCAGAGCCCTCAAAAGATGATTCGTGTGACAATATGCTTATTCCATGTAAAATAGAAATTAAGGAAAAAAATTTAGCAACACTTAAAAAATATTATTCTGAAAATCCTGAAAAGAAGAATAACAAGGATTTGGATTTAAAAACAATGAGGAGATTTGCTATTGCTCCTGCTTGTCCTTACTGGTGTCCAATTGTTAATGCAGAAAAAAACATTCATTTTGATTGCAAAAAGAAAAAATATAAATCTGTTAATGGGGAGCATATTATTTATCTTAGAAAAGATGGCTGTCCTTACTATGAACAGTTTAATGCTTATGCTGACTCTGATGTAATCATATTTAATTCAGACCAATACATATTAGAAACGAGTCTTGGAAGAAAACCATTGACGGATGTTGAGATAATAGATGAATGCGACGAATTTCTTGATAGTCTGAGTGTTGAGGGCTCAATTAATTTGGATAGACTAAGAAACGAGTTAATTATGATGTCTAGTGAAGATGAAAAAGAAAGGAAAGTTATCTCTTCAATTATAGATGAATTAAATAGAATACTTGAGGATTCAAAAAAATTAATTGATAAAGAGGAGATTCTTGAGATAGGAAAAACCAGGGTTGAAGGTTTAATAAAATCAATTATGAATAATGATATCTTTCATGATAATAGAGATGAAGAAAGTTATATTGAGCATTGTTTTGAAGTTGCCAAGGACTTTTACCCTATTTTAGATAATGTTTATGTTACTTTCAATCAAGATAAGAAAAAAGATACTTATGCAAGATTGGTTACTGTTAATCTTGATAGTATGCTTGGTTCAATAATTGAAAAAAATAAAGCTTTTGTTTTTATGTCTGGGACTTTACACTCGGCAAGAGTTTTAAATGAAGTTTTTGGCATAAAAGATTTTAAGATTATAAATGCGGAAACATTTAATCAGGGGACAATAACAAAACAAAAGACAGGATTAGAAAGGGATTTTAGTTTTGATAGTTTTAATAAGAAGAGAGTTACAAGAGAAGAATACCTGAAGGCATTAGATAAATGCGTTGAAGTAGCCAAGAAACCCTGTGTTGTTCATGTAAGTGCCTTCCAAGACCTGCCGAGCTATGAAGAAAAACAAAAGTTTAATCTGAATAATCTGCTGGTTTCTAGTGATTTAATTGGGCAGCAGAGAACAGATAAGGAAGGTAAGCTTGTAAAAGATTTTAAAGCAGGTAGGAGCAAAGTTCTATTTACAACCCGCTGTAATAGGGGAATTGATTTTCCTTTTGAAACTTGCAATAGTGTTGTTATAACTAAATTTCCTTATCCTAATATTCAAGGTTTATTTTGGAGAATACTCAAAAGAAATAAACCCGCTTTCTTTTGGGACTTTTACAGAGATAAAGCCCAGAGAGAATTATTGCAGAAGATTTATAGGAGTGTTCGGGCTAGTAATGATCATGTTTTTCTTTTATCTCCTGATATAAGGGTTCTGAATACCTCTGTTATTTGATTTTTAGTAACATTTAAATATAACTTGTGTTTTAAATTAATATTGGTTAAAAATAAAAGAGGAAAATGGACTGGTTTATTATAATTGTCGGTATTGTAGCAATATTTCTCGTAAGTAAATTGATTCATTTTAAACATCTTAAGTATAAAATAACTGCTATTTTACTTATACTGCTTTTTTTCTTTGCTTATCTAACAATCGCGAAGGTTATATCTGATAATTCAATTAATATAAAGACTGCTTCAGGTGTTTTCCAAGCAACAAAGGTATATTTTTCATGGCTTGGGATGGCTTTTAATAATCTTAGAAGTCTCACAGGTAATGTTGTTAATATGGATTGGTTTCCTAATAATAGCACTAGCGGCTGATTTAATGGGCTGATTCTCATAGGTTTTATAAATCCCTGTTATTAGATAGAATTATGCCTGCGTAGCTCAGTCTGGTAAGAGCGCGGCATTGGTAATGCCGAGGTCGGGAGTTCAATCCTCCCCACAGGCTTTTATTTTCCTAACTCTGCTTGTAAATAGTTTTAAAAAGTCTTAATTTGGTATAAAATTATAAAATGTCAAAAGGGGAATATTCATGCAAGGAATGTGGAGAAAAATTCGATAATAGAGTTCAGGCTGTTGTACATCATCTTCAAACAAAACACCAGAACTATGAGCTAGTCGGAGCTGATATTGATATTTTTGTTAAAAGCTAGAAAGATTAGGTTTTTAAACCAAACTAGTTAATCTATCTAATGGAAGAAACAAAGAAAGAAAAAAAGCCAAATTCACTTGAAAAATTAAAACAAGAATACGAAAAATTAAGAGAAAAGTATGGCCTGCCCGGTTTTACATACATGAACGAGAATTTTGAGATAGAAAGTGTGGCTGGAGAAGAAACAGAATTATTAATCAAGAGAATAAGAAAGCAGGTTACAGAAAAAATCTATTATTATCTTAGGACGCTTGAAACCTTTATGAATCCACAAAACTCTCCAATGTTCATATTCGATATAATCAAGTCATTTGGAAATTATGAACAGGAATTAATAAAAAATCTCTATAAGAAATTAGCTGGATTTGAAATCAATTTTTTTGGATTGGAAATTGTATATAGTGAAAAGAAAGAAGCTGATTTTGTAAAGAAAATAGCAGAAGAGTGGCCTGAAATAAATAAGAATCTTGAAAAGATTCATGAAGCCATGAAAAATAACTACAATAAGGATAACTCAAAAAAGACGAGCAAGAGCTATGTTGGCTAGTTAAAATAATTCTTCTAAATTAATTTCTAAAGCAGAAATGGGCATTTTTATTTTTAAACTTGAGATTAATTCTGGCTTAATTTCTCCTAAATAACCTATTTCTTTGTTATTTACAAGAATCTTAGCACATCTGCCTTCTATAAAATAATTATTTGAAGCTGCTTCTAGTTTATACTCTTTATTTAGCATGCGCATTAGATAATCTAGAATTTGTTTTATTGTAGTGAAATTAGCTGTTGGTTCTGCAAGAGCAATTGAAAGTCTTGAATCTTCAGCTATTCCTGTTTCTGCTTTATCATCTTTATTGAATCCCTCGCCCAGCTCAAATATTCTTTGTGAGTATTCATTATCTACATTTGCTGATAGTGTATTAAGGATATTTGTCATTAAATCTTGGCGTAGATACTTATAATCGGTTTTACTATCTTCTACTTCTATGCTTGGCTTTTTATTTACTTTTTTTAATTCTTCAATTGTATTCAGATGATAGGTGAGTACTTCAGTTATGCCTAGACCAACAAGAATATCTGCTATTTTCTTTTTTAATGATTCAATCTTAGATATTTCTCCTATCGTTGATATCTTTGGAATAGTGGGGATGAAATTCTCATAACCATAGGCAATAGCTATGTCTTCTATTAAATCAACTTCATGCATCATATCATTACGCCAAGAACCATATTCAACAACACCTTTATTATAATTGTGTCCCATTTTTTCTAAAAGTTTTTTTATCTCTTGTTCTTTTAGATTTAAGCCAAGAAGCTTATTTGCGTTTGCCAGGCTTAATTTCATTTTTTCAGATTCAAGGTTTGGTGTTACTCGTTTATCTTTACCATAGATAAGATTCATTTGGTAAACTCGAATTTCAGGACTCATGTCAGCAAGCATTGTAACTAGAATATTCAGAGTTTTATTTAAAACTTCGAAATCAAAACCAGAACATTCAATGAAAATATCTTTAGTTTGTTCAGAAACCTTTCCTGTTTTATGTGAGTTTATTATTGGTGGCATACTTAATATTTCATTATTCGAGTCTATAAAAATAGGGAATTTTTCTTTTCCTTCTAGCAGGCTAGCGTATTCTCTGCCTGTTGGATGCTGTTGTAGTATTTGCATTCCATTCATTTCTCTATCCATTTCTAAAGGTTGGAATTTTATGTCTTTTGGAGCTCGAGCTTCAAATCTTATTGGAAGCTTTATTTTTTCTAAAGGATAGACTCCTATGGCTAGTTTTTTTCTATTTCTTCCAAGAGTCATATGTAACTTTTCTTGTATGTCTATTATTTCTTTTATTTTCTCGTCGTCAAACTTGATGTTTTTAACTATGGCACAGGCAGTATAGGGTCTTATTTCTTTTACACTTGAGTCTATGGTTACTTGAAAATCTTTTTCAGGTTTTGCTAGTTTGTATTCTTTTAATCCTGGTTTTTTGCCAAGAAAAGCTAAGAAAGAACGCATAAAACCTTGTAATGAGTATAAATCTGGCCGATTAGCAGTTATTTCTAGCTCTATTTCATTTTCATCAATTCTTTCTAGAGCTACACCCATTTTAGGTATTTGTTCTTCTATTTCCTTTGTAAGCTTAAGGTATTTTTCAAATTCTTTTCTCGGTATTTTTATGTTTGCCATGTTATTTGTTATACACTCTTTTCTTTACTGTATCTATTTTATTTTTTAGTGCTTCTTCGGGATTTATATTCAATCTTCGAGCTAAAATAAAAGAGGCAAGTACTACATCTGCGAATTCTTCATTTATGTGTTTTTTTACGGTTTCTTTATCATCTAACTTTTCCTTTCTTTGATAACCTAAGAAATTTTGAACTTCATTCATAAATTCACCCAACTCTTCTGATAATTTAACAGAGTCTATTAATATCATCTCAGAATTTGATTTATCAAATAGTTTTTCTTTTCTTATAGCTTCATCTTCTGCAAATTTTTTTATTTCTTCAGTATTCATTTTAGTTAGGCCAAAATTTTATTTTTCTTATTTTGTCAAGATCATTTTTATAGAGTTCACGCATATCATTTATTGCATATAAGCCCAACATCATTCTATCAAAGCCAGGACCCCAAGCTAAAACAGGAACTGGTTTTCCAAGTAAAGGCTCTGTAACTTCTGGTCTAAATATACCTGCTGCTAAAACCTCTATCCATTGCTTTTTTTGTTCATTCCAAACATAACCTTCTACACTTGGCTCAGTATAGGGGAAGAAACTTGGCTGGAATTTTACTTTTTCATAACCCATTTTCTTTGCAAATTCTTTTAAATATCCTAAAAGATTTGCAAAGGTTGCATTTTCATCAATTACTATGCCTTCTGTTTGATTAAATTCAAAACCATGACTCCAATCAACAGTTTCATTTCTAAAGCATTTTCCAACAGCAAAGAATTTTTGAGGCAAATCTTTTACATTTAGAGTGGAAAGTGTTTTTGATGATAATGCTGTTGTGTGTGTTCTTAAAATAACTCGCTTAGCTTCATCTTCTGACCATTTATATCTCCATCCCTTGCTTCCAGATACTCCTTGCTCATGAGACTTCTTTACTCGTTCAACTATTTCTTTGCTTAGAAGTTTTCCTTTTATATCTTTTATGTAGAATGTATCATGAATTTCTCTAACAGGATGATCCTGAGCTGTGAATAGAGCATCAAAATTCCAGAATCCTATTTGAGCTGAAGTTCCTGTCATTTCTTTAAATCCTAATTCAGACCATATTTTCCTAGCATAATCTCTTGCTTGATTTACAAAATGTCTTTTTGCTCCATAAATTTGAGGAACAGGAGATTTTATATCATATCTTCTGAATTTCTTGCCTTTCCATGAGCCAGAGGTAATTAATTCAGGACTAATTACTTCTATTAGATCTTCTGATTTGAAATTCTTCAAGTCATTTGTTGCTTGTTTGCCTAACTCTGTTACTTCAAAGCTAACTTCATTAGTTGTTGCTAATTCAATTATGTTTCTTCTGTTTTTTAAAGACTCGAAGGCGTATTTTTCTTCTGGTTCAAGTTTATCAAATTCTTTAGGCAATTTCTCAAGAAATAATTCTTCAAGCGTTTTTCTTGTTATTTCTTCTTTTTTACCATTAAATATAATATTTCCATTAGCTAAATTGATTAAAGCCTTCTTCTTGAGTGCTCCAAGAGCTGCTTGAAATTCATTATCTGTTAATTCTGATTCTTTTTGAGCTTCATTCAGGGGAATTGTATTTTTTTCAGCAATTAAATTAATTAATCTTCTTTCAGGTAAGCCTTTTTGTTTGTATAATATTCCATTAACTCCAAGCTCAACTAGTTTTTTTGAAGAACTTGATATTTTTACAAGATTTTTATTGCTTAGGAATTCAAGAGCTCTAAGAACTGCTACTTCCTCTAACTCGGTTTTTTTAGCTATAGATTTTACTGTTTTTTCTTTTAAAAGAGGCAGTATTTTTCTCTCATTAAGACTAAGAGACTCTAAAAGCTCATTATTCAAGTTAATTTCTGGGTTTTCTTTTTTAACAACCATGATTAATTAAGAAGCGAGTAATTTAAAAACCTTGTTTTTCAAGTTTTTAGCTTATTCCTGTGCTTGCTTTGCTTGGTTGGTGCTAGCTCCAAGACTTAAAAGTAAAGATTGAAGATTTCTTTTATCAAGTTTATTATTCTCGCTTAAAAACATAAGTTTTGCTCCTGCTTTTTTGCAGAGCATTATATTTTGTCTTAATCTTGCTAGAGATTTTGCTTTTTCTGTATCTGGCTTTTTTATTATTTTTTCTATATCTATTGCTATGGTTATGTCTTTATCATGAGCTATTTTCGCAAGAACTTCATTTAAACTCGAATCTCTTTGTTTGCTATAGTCTCTTTTATTTAATTCTTCATTTATTACAAGTATATTTATGCCTTTTATTTCCAGAGCCTTGCGGTTAAAATCATCATCTTGAGATAAAACCGCTAGTACTTCTGTTGGTTCTTCTTTTTTTATCTTTTGAACTTGCTTTCTAAGCTCGGTTAAGTTGTTTGTGTTTAGGATTTGCATAAACTATTATATGTTTTGGGCTATATAAGTTTTCTTCTAAATTAAGTGATAGAACTAAAAGGACGAAGTGAGACACACAACAGTTATTTAGGGCAAATCCACCTTATTCACGTTTCAATTTCTTAACTAATTTTCTAGAATATAGGATTATTTCTTCAAGTTTAGCTATGACCACATTTCTTGGAGGCAATTCGATTAATTGATCGCATCCCTGCTTTCTTAATTCTGCAGCTAATTCTCCGGCCAGATCCACTTGTCTTAGAATGGTTGGTTCATCAGGACTTAATCCAATCTGATAAATTATATTTACATAACCTTTTCCATGAAGACTTCCTAATACAACTCCTTCTTTATCAATACTCCATGGATCTTGATCAGTTATTGTATAACCTCTCGCTTCGTAGTTAAAATCTCTTAATCCAACTTTATCAAGCATACCTCTAATTTCGTCTTTTCTATTTTTTTCATCTCTTGCTTTTAGTTGATCAGCTTTCTTCTCTCCAACAAATTTACCTTTATAGTAAAGATGTGGTGCATACTCTTCATCGTATTGGTCTCCACCGATTGCATTTGGCATTTTGATTTTACCTACAAAAGGTAAAACTGATTACTATTTATAATTGTGTAACTCTGTTAGGGACAAAAAGTAAAGCTTTATATAGAGTATTGAATATTTTGTATTTATGGAGCAACTTAAATTATTACAAAAATTAGGGTTAACAGAATATGAAGCAAGAGCTTACCTCTCGCTTGCAAAATTAGGTCCAAGCACAGTTCGAGAAATTGTTCAGGAAAGTAAGTTGCCAAGAAATAAGGCATACGAATCCTTACAAAAATTAGAACAACAGAACAAAGTTATTTCTCTTCCCGTTTCTCCAAGAAAGTATAAAATTACAAATCCTGAAATTTTTGTAGAAGAAGTTGTGGACTTAACGGATTCTGTAAATTCTTTAATTAAACTTATTGAACAACCAAAAACAATTGAATTCAAAGATTTTTTTTGGGTGATAAAAAGTAAAAAGGCAATAGAAGAGAAACTTGCTATACAAAATACAAAGGTGAAGAAAGAAATTCTATCTTGTAATAGACTCTCAAGGATCTTATATAAGAATGTCAGAACAATGAAAGAAGCTGTGGACAGGGGAGTAAAAGTGAAAATGATTTGTACATTTGAAAAAAACAAAATTAATTCATATAAATTTTGGTTATCTACTGGTGCAGAAATTAGAATATTTAACGAAAAAATGTTTGGACCACTTTTACCAAGAATATCTATTATGGATGAAGAAATAGCCAGGTTAACTATCGGAACACCAGAAGTCAAAAATGAGGAAGATTATTTAACATTATGGACTGAGAGCAGGGTTTTTGCCAAAATGTTAAAAAACCATTTTATGACCATGTGGAAGAATTCTAATCCAATAGAAAAATACATAAAAGGCTGAGTTTGCTATTTCTAAAATAAGTGATTGCGAAAATTGAATCCAACATATTATATACGAAAATCCCTGCCTTTTTAGAACTATTCAATAACACTACCTATAAAATCCTTGTGATTTAGGAAATTATCTAGCTGCTTTGTATCTTTACCTATTATAAATGTTCTAATTTTATGCTCTTCAATTGTTTTTAGAGCCACATAATCAACAGGAGCGTGCATTCCAGGTTTATTAGGTATTTTCATAACTATTTTTTTCAATTCTTTTATTGTTGTTCTTGGTATGAACTTTGCATTTTTATTTTCAAAAGGATTAGTATTATATAATCCTTTGACATTTGTAAGATTTATGAAATCTGTTTTTAGAAAAGCAGCTAACTTGCAGGCTGTTGCATCACTTGTTTGATTTGGCGCATATCTTAAAGCTCCACAAAAGACAATATCGTTCTTCTTTAGTAAATTCTCAACTTGTTTCATATCACTTGGTATGCCCCAACTAGGATCTTTTCCAAAAAAATATGCTAAGAATCTTGCATTCATTCTTGTTGTCGATATGCCCACAAGACTTTGAAGATAATCTGATTTTCCATCTTCTCTTAGTGCGTTTATGTAGCTTCTTGCAATGCTCCCTCCGCCGCAGACGATTACAAATTTGTACTCTTTTGTATTTTTATTTATAACTTTTCTGAATTTATCAAGAAAATCTAAATCAATCTTATCTGGAACTATAAGACTACCACCAAGACTCATTATAATCACTCTTTTTTGCATGAGTAAGATAAGATATTGATATTTATAAATATATTTTCTAATGTAATTTTGTTTATAAACAGGTTTTATATTACTAGTTTATGCCAGAACTAATATTCCCTGAGAGAGTGGAAGGCGTGAGGAGAGCCTATCTTACTTATCAGCAAGAGTGTGCTCGAGCTCTTGAAGCATTTAATTTAGTTCTAAATCCCGTAAGAAGAGATATTGGCGAAACTTTTCTTAAAATCGTAAGAGAAGCAAATATAATTGCTGAACTTGATTGGCCCGCAGCAGAAAATAGGGTTTTTGTTGATACAATTGATAGAATAGATTTTCAATCAGAACAAAAATTGCCTTTTGATATTGGAATAGGGGGATGGCATGTTGAAAAGGGATTATTAAAAAGGAATGATGGCGAGGGGGTATGTGCTTATGTTGCTCTTGAACAAATTGCAGGGTATAGTGGGGATACGAAATTAAACCCGTTAATAAGGCAATTTATGAATGAATATCAAATCAATAAAATCTCTTTTATAGGATGTGGTTGCGGTTCTGATCATAAATAATCTTTAAAAAATTTTAACATCTAAAAACTTGCTTAAACAGTAAACAAACTTGAGTCAGTAACATTAAAAACCTTTAATCTTGCTCCGCAGTCTAACCAACCATGAGCATAGTAAATTGCTCCAAAAGAATTAATTAAATCGCCTTTAATTTCAAAGTGTTTAGAATCTGATAAATAACAATCAACCATTGTGATAATTTCTTGAGCGTCTTTTTCTTTACCTTTTGTTACATTTTCTCGTGCTATATCGAAGGCTTTTTGTGTTATTTTTCTATATTTTTCTATATTTTCCTTTGTAATTTTTGATTTTTCCATAACTTTATAGTATATATTGCTGTATTTAAGTTTTAGTATCTATATCTTAACATAATACTTCTTAATAGGGTTTTAATAAAATAGGGTTTGCAAGGTTCTAATTCTCAATATAATGTTTACATGACAGAAATCGTTTAAAAAGCGACCATATTAGATTGTAAAAGAGGTAAGGGTGAGTTCGGTGATGCTCACCCTACTCTTAATCTATCTCTTGAGTAAGAACGGTTATATCGCCTCTTTGGGCTTTTATTGGGCTTTGGGGTCTTTGAAACATTGGTGCAGGAACCCTCTGAAAAACTTGTGGCTGTTGATTCTCTTGCCCCATTTTCATTATTATAAAGCTTGAACCAGCGGGTGATACAACAGCAGACATCTCTAAGTTGTGAATTCTTGCTTTTAACATACCTTCTATTAGGGGTATTTTTGCGCGCTCTGAAAAAGAGCTTATTATTTTTGAAATCTCATCTTTATCTATTGTAAGTTGTGTTTTCAGAACTCTGCCAGATTTTCTTATTGCTATGCCTTTATTTGGACCAGGACAATCAATATGTGTTACAAGTGAGTCTTTTACTAGACTAACAATGTTCCCAAAATAAACGCCCTCTAATGTTTGGTCCAATATTTTTGGAATTTCTACTTTTATTTTTTGTATTTGCCTTTCTATCTTGGGTTTTTGAATCTGCTCAGAAGGAGGTTGTGGCGGTATTAGTTGTTTTATTACTATTGGTTTTGGTTGAGCTGCTAAGGGCTTTTGAGAGAGATAGTTTGAAAATTTTTGTTTTAATTTCTCAACTTCTATACTTTTAATTAATCTTTCCTGCTCTGATGATTCTTGATTCTTTTGAAGCTGGTTTGTCTTCAAAATTAAAAGAATTTCTTCTACGAATTTATCAAGAAATTGGTTATATACCTCGTATTTTTGAGACATTTTATATTCTTGGAAGAGGTTTTGGTCTTTGTTTTTCTTGCTCTTCTCTTGGTTTTTGTTGAGGCTGGCTAGAAAGAGTACTTTGCATTTGTGGCTGTGGTTTAATGCCCAGCGTTAGATTTGCAACAGTATCGCCGTAAACTTTGTGTCTTAATTTTTCTTCCATTAAAGTCAAACCCTTTGCAATTGTTTTATTCTGATCAAGAAGAGTATCTAGTCTGTCTAACATGAATTTTTCATCAGGTCTGCTAACACTTCCAACCTCTTCTTGTTTTTTTATGAAACTTTTTGCAGATATTTCAAAAAGCTGAAGAAGTTTTGAAATATTATCTGAAAGATTATCAAATTTAACTGATAGGTTGGTTAGAACTCTTTGCATATTAACAAAATTCTCGATAAGTGCTTTTTGAATCTCTTTATTAGTCATTCCTTCTTTTTTTGGCATATTTGATATAGGATTGGGTTATTTATAAATATTACTTAATTGTTATCGAGGATGGGCGCAGAGGGAATCGAACCCCCATCAACCGCTCTGGAGGCGGCTACTCTAACCTTTGAGCTATGCACCCTTATAATAGATGAGAGAAAGAGGTATTTTAAAGTTATCTAATTAAAAAATCAGGTTTTGGACATAATTTGTATTTCTCGTTCTGTAATTGAAGTACCGCCGTACTTCAATGCGAATAAAACTGCTTCAAGACCATCTTTATCCTCTATATTTAGGATGTGTTTTTTTATTGCTAAATAAGTTAGCTCTGTTGAGCGAATCACTCTTACATCTTCAAAATAAGAAGCGTTCTCTTCTTTCAATTCAATTGGCATGTGGAGTTTTTGCTCAAATATTTTTCTTAGATTATCTGGATTTTCGCATAGCATTCTACCTGTTCTTTCATCCATTGCGACCACATTTTCAATGCCTTTTCTTGTTAGTATTATTGAAAGAGCTATTGTTTCGGCTTCGCCTTCTTCTATCATGTGTATTGGTCTTCCTTCAGAAAAAATAGTATTGTTAGAAAGCTCCATTACTTTTTGAGTTTCTCTTTTTAACTCCTCTAGGTCAAAAAACTTTGACGCTTCTTTGAGTGTTCCTTGAATTACAAGTTCTTCTATTCTTATGGCCCCCCATTCAAAACGCTGAATCTTCTTTGGGTGCTCTATGGATTCATATACAACTTCGGGAGTTATTATGAACTCGCCTTTAAACTCTTTTTTTAGATTAGTAAGTGTTTCCGAAAGTCCATTTGAAACCATATTTATTATTGTACTCGAATCGAATAAAATATATTTCTGCTTTGCCATTTTATTAAAAAATTTCTTCGGCTGTCTTTAGCCTTTGTTTAATGTCTTGAGTATAGGTTAAACTTAAATCAGAGGCATTAGATTGACCTATGTAGCTATTTAAATCCCAGATTGATAAACCTAATATTTTTGCTGTTTTTTCGAGTGAAATTCCGTGCTCGTATATCTTTGATGCCTTATTTATCTGGGCTTTTCTAAAAACATCTTGAACATAACTCTTTATGTTTGGAGAAAGCTTATTTATTTTCTCTTCTATGTTTTCTATCTGTTCTCTGTATAAATCAATTTCATCTCTCCTTAATGCAATTAGGGCCTTTTCAAGACAGGCTGAATAAAATTTAAGAAATTCATTCCAACCCTGCATATTAAGAGTTTTTTTACGTTCTATAAGTTTGCTTAATGAATAAAGAATTACTGCTATCGCAATATTATCTGGGTCTTGATAGATTGAAGCAGAATGAATTGTCTGATTGCTCAGATCCTTTATTTTTCCTATGTCCTCTTTTTTAACTGCTCTAAGCGCTTTTTGTATTATGCCAAAAACATGTTCTTTTTCTTCCATATTCTCTTTTTTCTATTGATAATATGAAAAGCCAATATTTAAAAGTTTGTAATTATATTTACTTAAATGAGAAAAGTAATACTGGATACAAATTTCCTTATGTACTGTAGTGAGAATAAAATCGACTATGCAACAGAACTAGTTGGATTAGTAAATGAGGGTTTTGAGCTGGTTGTTCCAAATCTTGTTGTGGAAGAGCTTAGAGATCTTAGTAAAAAATCTAAAAAGTACTCTGATAAGGAAGCAGCTAACCTTAGCCTTAAGCTTTTAGAGCATAATGAGATAAAAGAAATTGAAATTAAGGCTAAAGATGCTGATAGTTCAATTATTAAAATAGCTCCTGGAAATTTTGTTGCTACACTAGACTTGATTTTAAGAAGGAAATTAAAGTCGATCGCAAGAGTTATTGTTATTAATTCAAAAAGAAAACTGGCTTTTGCCTAGTCCTTTTTGGGGTTTGGTGATTTTTTGGGCTGCGCGTAAGCTTTATAAATCAAGTTTTTGTGTTATTTTTATGTTCTATGTTGTCGATGTAGAAGATTATGTAAGAGTAGAGCCAAGATTATTTGGCCTGGAAACTAAGACAGCTGTAGAAGAGCAGCTTGAAGTTACTTATCAGAACTATCATGATGAGGATCTTGGCGAGGTAATTGGGGTCATAGACGTGTCTAAGGTTGGTGATGGTATTATAATTCCTGGTGATGGTGCGGCTTATTATAATTCTGAATTTAAATTACTTGTATGGAAACCAGAATTAAATGAATTAGTATTTGGAACAATAGCAGAAATAACTAATTTTGGAGCATTCATCAATATGGGCGCAATGCAAGGAATGATACATATAAGCCAAACAATGGAAGATTTTGTAAGCTTCTCAACTTCAAATGTTTTAACTGGAAAAGCTAGCAAGAGAGTATTAAAAAAAGGAGATAATTGTTTAGCAAGAATAGTTGCAATTTCTTACAAGGGTAATTCACCAAAAATAGGATTAACCATGAGACAGCCTGGACTTGGCAAGTTAGAGTGGATTGAAGAAGAAAAGAAAAAGCAAAAAGCAGCTGATAAGAAAGCAGCTAAAGAAGAAGCAGGAGAAGGAAAAGAAAAGAAAGGGGGAAAGAAAAAATAAAAATGGCAAAAAAAGCAAAAGCATGTAAGAAATGCAGATTTATATATGAAGAAGGAGAAAAATGTCCTAAATGTGGAAGTGTTTCATTTACAGAAAGCTGGAGGGGCAAAATAGAAATTGTAAATCCGGAAAATTCTGAGATTGCAAAGGAATTAAAACTAGCAGATAAAGGTATTTATACTATTAAAAGCGATTAAATTTACTCTAGAATGGAAATTAAAAAAGATTTTAAAAATGAACTATTGAATAGAAGAGAAGTTAAAGTAGTTATGGAAGCAGATAAGAATATTAGTTTTCCAGAAGCTACAAAATTAATTGCAGATAGTTTTAAAGCCAGTGAAGAAGTAGTTTTAGTGGAAAGCATTAAAGGAAAATTTGGAATGAAAACTTTTTTAATATCAGCAAGTATTTATAATACAAAGGAGCAGATGGAAGCTGCTAAGAAAAGAGCAACAAAGGTAAAGAAAACTGCTGAAACAGGAGAAGCAAAGAAATAAAATGGTAAAAAATAAATCAAAAAGAAAGAAAGTAAACAAGCCAACTAGCAAAAAGTATAAATTTTATAAGATTGAAGGCGATAGTGTTAAAAGAGAAGGCTTTTGCCCTAGATGCGGACCCGGAATTTTCCTTATGAAAACCAAAGACAGGATTTATTGCGGAAAATGTCATTGGACAGAGTTTGCAGGAAAAGCTAAGCAAGAAATAGCTGTTGAAAAGCGAGTAGAAGTAAAGAAAGCTAAGAAGTAAAAGTTCTTTAAATTAATCTATATTCTTGAGTTATATAATGTTTAAAAGCGGGTTTTTTGTTATTCCTATATGTTAAAAGGGCTTAGAGAATGGTATAGGGCTAGATTGAGAAATTATATTCTTGGTATTATTAAGCAAGATTCTGAAAAACCAAAACAAGATTCTAAAGAACAAACCTCCATTGTTTTTCCTCCTTCTGGTGCGCCATTTAGAAATAGAGATAGCATTAGGAATGAAGCCATAACTTATTGTGAACAGAGAATAAGAGATGTTTCTCGTGATTTAAACAGTGTTGTTCAGTCAGTCAAAGATGATAATATTAGATTAAGAGATGAAGTAGCAGAGACAGCAAGAGTAACATTTGAAAGAGCTCAAACTTTAAATCAGGAAACAGAAGCAGCAATTAGAAGATCAAAACGCCACCAGGTTTATATTCAGGTTATTGGCGCTGTTGTTGCTGCCGGACTTGTTGGTGGTTTTTTTTATTATCTTAAAAATAATACTAATGTTGGAACTTTAATTAACAAGACCGCTGAAGCTGCTAATTTAGCAAGGTCACATGGAACACAAATTAACGATTTGAGTAATACATTTTATTCTGCTAATGCTCAAACAAAAAGTAATCTTAATCTTAGAATCGACACAACAGCTTCTGCACTTGAAACTGCTTTTCAAAAAGGCTTAACAGATTTAAAAACAAATACAGAGAGTATTGTCCAAGTTATTAATAATGATTTAGATTTTGCTTCATATAGGCTTGATGGGGTCCAGGATTCTATAACTGCTGTTGGGATTAATGTGAAAAACTGGTATAATGGATTGTCCTCTGCCATAAATTCTAATACAGAAAGTGGAATTAGATTACAGGATAGAGTTGGGCAGATTGAAAGAGAAATTAATGTTTTTAATACAGGCTATAGTAATGAGCTGATTAAAACTAGAACCAGTTTAAGAGTTTTAGAGAGAGATTATGATGATAGGCAGAAAGCAGAAACAAGATTAACAGAAGAAAAAATTATTTATGAGAGAAGACTAAGAGAACTTGAAAGAAGAATTGAAGCACTTGAAAGAGGAAAACACAGTCAAGCTACTAATAATGTAATTAATCCAAGATAAGGATTATAAACCCGTGGAAAAGGCGCCAGATGTTCAAAATAGTACACCCTTTGCCTCTTCCAGGGAAAAAGAGGTGATAATTAATATAATCTTAATTAGTATTTAAAGCTTTTGGTTATGTCGTAACTAAAAAATGACAATAGTATTTTATATAGAAGGGTTTATTAATTAAAAAATGGAATCAGAAAACGAGGTTAGAGAAAATATGGAAGAGCATTTGGAAAACGAGGGGGTTGATTCAAGCTATATTGAGCATCCCCAGCAAGTACAAGTTTATAAAATAATTGAAACAAATGATCCTGGCTGGCAGACTATTATTTATGATTTAATTAATTCAGAGCAACTTGATCCATGGAATATTGATATAACTGCTTTATGCAAGGGCTATCTTGCAAAAATAAGGGAAATGCAGGAAAACAATTTTTTTATATCGAGCAAAGCACTTCTTGCTGCTGCTTTACTTCTTAGAATTAAATCAGACATACTTGTAAATAAATATATCCCGGAAATAGATAACATTTTATTTAAGAAAGAAGAGAAAATAGAAAAAACAATTGAAAGAATACAGATAGATGAAGATGAAATTCCATATTTATCTCCAAAAACTCCAATGCCCAGATTTAAGAAAGTCACGCTTCAAGAGCTGATTTCTGCGTTAGATGTTGCAATTAATACTGAATCGAGAAGAATACAAAAAGAAATTGAAAAAAAACAAGCAGAAAGACTGAGTCATGTAGATATTCCTAAATTTAGAAGAATAAATATAAAAGATAGGATAAGGCAGTTATATGCAAAGATGCTTTCTTCTTTTAAGAGCAAGAAAGGTGAAATTAAACTACCTTACTCGCATTTTACTGGAAATAGCAGAGAGGAGAAGATTGCCTGCTTCCTACCAATGCTTCATTTAAGTAATACAAGCAAAATATGGCTCGAGCAAGAGAAACACTTCGATGAAATTTGGATTTATCTCCTAGAAGAATTTAAAAAGAATTTTCCTGACCATGATAAAGATTTGAGAGAGAGTGATGAAGATGCGGAAATCTATGAAAAAATAGAAGAAACGCTTCATGGCGAGATTGATGTGGCTAAAGAAGAACTTGAAGAAGAAAGAGAAAGAAGAGTAGAAAAACTCAATCGCGATTTTGAAAATCCTATTGGTGATTTAATAGGTAGCGGTTCAGAATAGTTTTTTATTTTTATATAGCTAAATAATTTAAGATCCCTGCAAAGCTAACCCACAACAAGTAAGGAAGTAGAAGCCAAAATACTTTTTTTATCTTAGAAAACTTTACCATTATTAGTATGATTGAAAGCCAAACTGCAATTAAACAGAAAAAAGCAGCAAGAGGATTCTTTAAACCAAAAAATAGAAGACTCCATATTGAATTAAAAATTAAATTAATTCCATACGCCATTATTAAACTTCTTCTCTTTTTTGCATCAGAATTTGTCCATGCTACGAACATCGAGATAGCAATAAGCAAAAACAGAATATTCCATACTATTGGGAAAACCCAATTTGGTGGGGTTAAATTAGACTTTACTGATTGATACCAGGCAGAATTTGTTTCACTTGAAGTAAAAATACTTCCAAGCAATGCAAAGAAATAAACTATTATTAAACAGGCTATAAAAATTAAAACTTTTTTTCCTCTTTTATTTTTCATGTCCTTATAAGAAAGATAGGATATTTAAGCCTTACTATCTATTATCGGTTATGGAAAAGAAGATCAGTTTTATTACTCTTTGGATGTCTGCTATTTGCATAGTTGTATTTATAATACAAGCAATTATTCCTGGCTTTACTGATGCTCTTCTTTTAACTCAAGGTTCTTTATTAGAGCCTTGGAGATTCTTAACTGCTATTTTTCTTCATGGAAGTATTACACATTTGATTTACAATTTGTTTGCTTTGATTTTGTTTGGTTTAATACTCGAGTCAGTTATTGGAAGCAAAAAATTTACTTATTTATTTTTAATTTCCGGAATTGTTGCTAATCTTGCCAGTTTTTATTTTTATCCTAGTTCTCTTGGAGCCAGCGGAGCAATTATGGCTGTTATTGGTTGTCTTGCTGTTTTAAGGCCAATGATGACTATATGGGCTTTTAATCTGCCTATGCCTATGTTCGTTGCTGCTCTTATTTGGATTGGTGGTAGTGTAATGGGCGTATTTGGTTTTGGAGACCAAGGTGTTGGATACATCGCGCATATTGCTGGAATAGCTGTTGGATTGGGTTATGGATTTTATTTAAGAATCAGATATAAAAATAGAAATAGTTCAATGAGTTTTACAAGAAAAATAGTTCTGGATGAGAATTCAATTAGGAATTGGGAAGACTGGAATTTGAGATAATATCAATATATAAAATAGGGTAAGATATGTTGCATATCCTATATTCTTAAATACTCAACTTTTCTTTTTATTCTAAGGTTAATATGGCAAACATGCAGGACTTATTTTCAAGGAAGCTTGTATTAGGCTTTTCTGTTCTTTTTGTTTTATTTTTGTTTGCTTTGTTGATTTTTTCTGCTGGTTTTGTATCAGCAGCCACTCCGAGTAATTTTGTAAGTGCTAATGGGACTCAATTTTCGCTGAATAACAAGCCGTTTTATTTTGCTGGAACAAATGCTTATTATCTCTTTTATGCAAAAAATAATACTGGTTGTGTTGATACAACCCACCAAGGTTGTTTAATTTCTCTTTTAGATTCTGCAAAAGCTCTTAATCTTACAGTTATAAGAACTTGGGGTTCAAGTGAAGGTTCTGGTGGTGCTAGATTTGGATATAATTTTCAACCGAGTAATGGGACTTATGATGAAGCAACTTTTATTAATTTTGATAAAGTCCTAAAAGAAGCTTCTGATAGAAACATAAAATTAATAGTTGTTTTAACAAATAATTGGGATAGTTTTGGAGGAATGTGTCAATATGTTAGATGGTGTAGTGCAACTATTCCAAACTCAAGTTTATGTGATCCAAATGGGCAACTAGGAAGTGTAAGTGCAAGCGTTCATGATGCTTTCTATACTAATACTTGCACAAAACAGCTCTATAAAAATTATGTTAATTATTTTTTGAATAGAACAAATACGATAACAGGAATCAAATATAAGGATGATCCAACAATTATGGCTTGGGAACTTGCTAACGAACCTCGAGCAAGAAGTGATACTTCTACAGTTATAATCAATAATTGGACTGGTGAAATGAGTGCTTATGTTAAATCTATTGATTCAAATCATCTTGTAACTGGCGGAACAGATGGTGGCTATAAAAATAAAATTCCTGATTCAAATGCTTGGTGGTATACTGGAAATGAAGGACAAGATTATATTCCAAATAATAATTGGACTAGTATTGATTTTGCAACATTTAATTATTATGATGACACTAATAGATTCGACGTAAATCAAACTCGATGGATTTCAGATCATATTACAGAAGCTCATAATATTTTAGGTAAGCCCGTTATATTAAAAGAGTTTAATACTATTAATGCTTCTGGAAGAGCACAAGTAATTTCTAATTTTTATAGCTTGATGCAGAATAACAGTATTGATGGCGATAATATTTGGATGCTATCTGATTTTAGAGGGGCAGATGCTGATGGATTTGAATTTTTATGCCCCGCTGATTCAAGTATATGCAATGTTGTATCTAACCATGCAAACTATATGAATAGCAAGAATAGTGCTTCTTCAGTCAATCAAACCAATGAAACTCTTTTTGAAGAAATGTTCAGAGTTCATATGAATTATTTTTTAAGTAATTTTACCATTAATAATAATGGACTACCTGCGACAGCTTACAAAGCCAACGATAGGAGTAAGTATACTTGGTCTAATCCAACAGAGTGGGGATACCTCTTACAAGCTTATATTGCTGCTTCTGAAAGAGGATTAATAACTCAATCACAAGCTATAACAAACATAAATAAATCTCTTAATACTATCATTACTTTACAAAATACAACTGGACAGAATTACGGTGGCCTGTTCTATCCTTATTATTATGTATTTGATAGTTCAGGAAATAGTATTTTTCCAATTCATGATAACAATGGCAATATCCCTTCAATAGATAATGGTCTACTTTATTCTTCACTTTTAATTACGGAAGGTTGGGCTAAAAAAATAGGGAATACTGAAATAGAAAATAAGACTAAAGTAATAATGAATAAAATGAATTTTAGTATTTTCTTGTTCACAAGCGGTTCAAATACCTACATGGCTCATACAATTAATAATAATACAAATGTTCTTAGCCCCGATAAATGGGATGTTTATTCTGACGAGGGCGGTTTAATGAGTATTATAGCTTATGTTTCTGGTGCTATTGATTTTAATACTTATAAAAATCTTACAAATTCTCAAATGAGAAGTTCTGCTACATGGAATGGTTATACTGTAAAAGAAGCAGCTTGGTTTAATTCAATGTTTACTTGGGGTGTTCGATCAATTGCAGGGTTTAAAGTTATTGGAACTAATTATAGCACTCAATCTTTTGTTCCAACAACAAAAGCACATCTTGCCTATGGAAATACTTTAGGTTATGCTTATCCTGGTTTTTCAGATGCTATGACTCAACCAAATGGAGTGGGAAAATATGTTCCACCTAATTTAAATTCTAATCAACAAAGCAATTTTTCAGCAATTGTTCCTCATGCATTTTTTGTTCCTCTGAATGTAATTTCAGATTTAGATAATGCAACAATAAATAATCTTACACAAAAAATAAGTTTATTGAAAGCAGATTCTGCGAATTATTATCATTCAAATGGTTCTTATCCTTTTGGATTTGAAGTTACTGCAAGCCCATCTGCTAATAACACAAGTTTTTCTGGATTAAATGGTAGGAATATTTTTGAGACTCTTAGCGAGGGTTATACTGTTTTGTCTTTATTTAATGGCTTGCAAGCAATTAATAATTCAGATGATTTTTATAGTTTAGCTTTAAGGGTTCCAGGATATAATCAAAAAGTTAATGATACTCTAAGCTTTTTGTATAATATTTCCATAACTATTAATGAGACTAATTGTACTATTCCTACAGATGGAATGACTATTACACAAAGCACTGTTTTTTGTCCTGGAACTTACATAATGAATGATTCTATAAGTGTTTCTGGAGCAGAACTTAATTGCAATGGAGCAACCTTAATAGGAAATAGCTCAATTACAGGATTAAGACCTTACACTAATGCAATTATAAAAGGATGCACATTAAAGAATTATGGTGTTGGTGTTGGTAGCTATAGCAATAATAATGTCTTACTTGAGAATAATACCCTAATAAATTCGACTCTTTATGGGGTAAATTTTCAGAATACTGCTTCAAGTAGATTCATAAACAATACACTGATTGGAGGCTGGGAAGGTTTCCGTTTATGGTATATGTCTAATAATATATTTGAAAGCAATATAATAGCAAATACCTCTGTGGCTTTTGGTTTTGATTGGCATTCTGAATTAAATAACTTCACAGGTAATAAGATAGTTAATAGTTATTCTGGATTTAGTCATCCAATCTCCTGGGGTGGCACAATATATGGCTGTAACTTTGTTAATAATGAACTTATTAATAATACTTATGGATTTGATATGGGCTCTACATTTAATCTATGTTCCAGAAATTCAATTTAGCCAAGAGAAATTCCTTTCGCATTTAAACGAAACCTTTTCAAGATATGATCGAGCAGTGGTTGTTGTTTCAGAGGGTTTGAATGACGGACAAGGCAACTATTTCGCAGCCAATGGTAAATTCGATAGCCATGGAAATCCAGAGTTGGATGGACAGATACTTGCTAGAGATTTGGGTGCTATGGTCCAAAAATCAGGAATAACCAAAAGAGTAAGAGCAGATGTTTTCGGATATATTCAAAGAAGTTTTCCATTATTTTCTGAAATAGATCAGAGAGAAGCAGAAGAAGTTGGTAGAAGAGCTGTTCAATTTGCACTAGAAGGAGCAAGAGCAGGCAGTGTGGCAATAAAAAGAGAGCCAGGCAAATTATATTCTGTTCGCTATGAACTTGTTCCTCTTCAGGCTGTAGCAAGAGAACCGAGAGAGATGCCACGAGAATTCATGAATGAAGAAGGAAATCATGTGACTCCTGCTTTTTTAGATTATGTTAGGCCTTTGGTTGGAACTATGCCTTTGACTGCGAGATTATAAGACTTATTTTATTAGAATATGGGGGGATAATTAATTTTTAGCAAAACTTTCAGAGACGAGTAATGGAAATAAAAGTGTAGCATCACCGAAAACTTTGATTGATTGAGCATTGGGCAAGATTTTTCCCCAACTGATTGCTTCTTCTGGAAGAGCTCCGGCGTCAGAACCGTCAAACTCTTGTGCATTGTTAATATAAACCGCATAGTCTAAACCATTTCTTAGCATGTTTGCGTTTAGGATAGCATGTTTTATTATTCCTGAGCCAAGAATAATTGCTCCTGATTTTTTTAAACCAATAGTCGTATTATTAAACATTACCATATCATCTGTTACATCTATCTTAAAATCTTGATGTTTAAACTTGAAAAAATAAACATTATCTCCTAATGCTCCATCAAGTATGCTTGGGCAATAAACCGGGACTCGATTTTTCCATGCCCAGTAATAAATTGAACTGGGATTGTTTATTTTTTCTCCTAATTTCCAGATAATATCAAGAGGAGTAGTTATTTTATTTGTTTTTTTCTGTTCTTGATATAATTGCTCGAGTATTGGTTGAATAAATTGTTCAAATTCTATATATCTTTGGTTTGAAGCAAATATATTTCCTATTCTATTAATTCCTTTTTTTCTTAGTTGCTCTCCAGAGGCTCGGAAGTCTCCTAAAACAAAATTACCTAAACATTTTATGAAGTCTTCTTCTACCCCACCAGTCGTAGTTACAAGAACATTTATTTTTTTATTTTGAACTAAGTATCTTATTATGTCCCTTAAGCCAGAGCTAACCATATTTGAGGTATATCCTAGAAAAATAAATGAATTACTCGCAATCATATTATTTGTTATTTCAATTGCTCTAGAAAAATGGCTTGCTTGAAAGCCAGTACTTGCGAAGTTTTTTATTAATTCCTTATAATTAACGCCCTTATCAAAATTATAACCCTTAATAACTTGGCCCCGAGTTTCTTGACTTTTTCTTAGAAGATTTTTCTTTGCTATTTTTTCAGCTTTTTTATTAGTTGCTTGAGAACTTTGTTTTAATTGTTTTAGTTCTTGGTCTGCTTGTTCTTCCTTAAGTTTTAAGTCTTCTTTAGAAAGATTATCTCCAAGATAAACTCGCTTTTTTTGAAAATTATTGTGATTTCTTATAGAAAGAACTCGATAATAATACTTATTCTTATTTTTTTCTTTTATTTCTGTATAAGTCATATTGTTGATATTATTTATACGTCCACATCTTTTTTAAATCTTTTGGTTTGTGGACGTATAAGTATAGTACAGAAAGGTTTAAATATAATGGTTTATAATAGTATATTATAAGATATTATAAAATATAACAAAATGGTCCAGAATATAATTAATCTGAAAGAGAATGAGGACAGAATACTCAACATAATTAAAGCTCAGCATGGATTAAAGAATAAAAGTGATGCTGTTTCTCTAATTATAAATGTTTATACTGAAAATTTTCTTGAACCAGAACTAAGACCAGAGTATATTGAAAAGCTTAAAAACATAAGAAAGGGAAAATATATTAAGTTTAATTCTATTGAGGATTTAAGAAAAGCTACAAGTTAATAACTTTTTGATAAAAAGAGAAAATGCACAACTTCGAAATAAGCGAAAATCTTAAGGAAGTGATGGCTAAGCTTTCTAAAAAAGATAAATCTCTATATGAACAATTACTTAAAAAAATTAATGAGATAGTTAATTCTTATGATATTGAGCACTATAAAAATCTTAGATATAATATGAAAGATTCAAAACGAGTTCATATTGGTCATTTTGTTCTTGTATTTCAATTTGATAATAATACAAATACTATTTACTTTGATGATTTTGACCATCATGATAAGATTTATGAGAAGTAAGCTTTATTAATCCCCAAAACCTAATATAAAGATGGGAATAATTGCAGAATTCAAGGATTTCTTGAAAGAGTATAAAGTTATTGGACTTGCTATTGCACTTATTATTGGTTTGGCTGCAACCGCTTTTGTAAAAGCACTTGTTGATGATATTGTTATGCCTCTTATTACTCCATTTATTCCTGGTGGAGCTTGGCAGACTGCAACTTTTACACTTGGTAAGATAGTTATAAGTTGGGGGCATTTTATAGGCGCACTCGTTAACTTTATTGTTATCGCTTTTGTAGTTTTCTTAATCGCTAAATATGCCTTGAAAGAAGAAAAAGTTAGTAAGAAATAATGGCTAAAACAAAAGGAGGTAAAAAAATGGCAAAAAAGACAAAAGACATAACAGCAATTGTTTCAATAGTTGCTGGAATCATCATTGTTGCTATTCCTCAAATACTTGCGTGGGTTATTGGTTTATTCTTGGTTATATCGGGAGTACTAAACCTTATTGATAGGAAGGAAAAGATTTAACATAGAATTATTTATAAAGTTTAAATATTCTTGATCCAAGAATCGTTGATATTGATTTCTGTTCAATTAATAATTTACCTGAATACAAAACAAGAAAAAGTACTTAGGCTTACCTTTTCTTTACACTATTATCTGCTTTTTTGTAAATTCTCTTAATTTTATTTTTGAATTCTAGAAATTTGCCTGTTTTTATAGCTTTTCTGGAATCTGCCATAAGTTTCATGAGGTAGTATAAGTTATGAAATGTAGCTAGCCTCATACCAACTGCTTCTCCTTGAGTTAGTTGATATTTTATATAAGCTCTCGAGTAGTTTTTACAGACAAAACAATCACAATTTTCATCAAGTGGACTCGAGTCTTTTGAGTACTCTTTTCTAAATATTCTTAACTTGCCTTTGCTTGTGAGAATTGTTCCGTGTCTTGCGTTTTGAGTTGGAAACCTAGAGTCAAACATATCTACTCCTCTGCTTATTGCTTCCAAAAGTTCTAGGGGATTACCAGCACCCATTAAATAACAAGGTTTATTTTCTGGAATAATTGATTTTTGAATATTAACCATTGACATTTCTTGCTTAATTGTTTCTCCGAGTGCTAAACCGCCAATAGAATAACCATCAAAATTTATCTTTGAAATTTCTGTTGCAGATTTTTTTCTTAAGTCTTTATAAATTCCGCCTTGCATTATCCCCCAGAGAAGTTGTTTTTGATTTTGTTTTTTATTTTTTTGAAGTCTATCGTGTTCTAGTTTGCAACGCTTTGCCCATTGTGTTGTTCTTTCTACTGCTAATTCAATATCTTTCTTAGAGTGATGAAGCAGAGGCATTGTATCTAAACACATTGCGATATCGCTACCTAGGTCTAATTGGATTTGCATATCTTTCTCAGGTGTTATAAAAATAGTTTTATTTTCAAATGGATCTTTAAAATGAACTCCTTTTTCATCACTTTTCAAGTAGAGGCTTGGAGAATACATTTGAAAACCACCAGAATCAGTTACATTAATTCCTTTGAAATTCATGAACTTACTAATTCCGCCTAAATCTTTGATAAGGTGTTCTCCGGGTCTTAAATGTAGTATAAAGGTATTAGATATTATGGCTCGGCAATTCATCTTTTCTAAATCTAAACTTGAAATATGTTTAACACTAGTCTTTGTTGCAACAGGCATAAAAAAAGGGGTCTCAATAGTTTTTCCTGACTTAACTTTTAGAATCCCTACTCTGGCTTTGGTTTTTTTGTCACGTGCTAGAATTTTAAACATAGTTAAAGAAGGGGGTGGGGGTTTTTAAAATTCACCCTTGTGCATATTCTTTATGAAAAAGCTTTTAAAGAATTGAATATAATCTAATTTTATAAGGGGTTCATCATGAAGATAAAAAAGTATGTTATAATTACTGCTAGTGATGAAAAGTATGGAGATTTTTTAGTTAATCACTGGCTTCGTTCATTAGAAAGTAATGTTAACCTTAAGAATATTGATGTTGTTGTTCTAGATTATGGCCTTAATAAAAAACAAAGAGAAAAATTAGAGGAATTAAGAGTTAGATTAATAAAATGCAAGAAAAATGGTCATGTAGTTAATATAAGGTATGGAGATATATTTAATCTGCTTAAAAAAAATCCATATAAACAAATTATGATATGCGATTCTGGAGACATAATCTTTCAAACAGATATAAATGGTTTATTTGAAAGAGATAAGCTCCGCTTTAGAGCAGTATGCGAAGAAACTAGTTATGCTGGAGACAATATGATACATTATACCATACTTAATGGCGCCTTTAAAACTGAAATGGCTAAGAAAATAGAATCTGTGCTTAATGGGAAAAAACCCATAAATGGTGGATTAATAATTGGGCCTCGCAAAAAAATTATAGAACTATGTTGCAATATAAATAATTTTGTCTTAAATAAAAATATGTATGGTCCTGATCAGGTTATAATGAACTATACCCTCTATAAAGATGATTTTAAGGAACTAGATAGAAAATTTAATTATACTCTATTCGGTTCTAAAATAACTTTTTCAATAAAAAAAGGGGTCTTTTTTGAAGGTGGTGAAAAGATTCCTATTGTTCATAATTCAGGAGGCAAACAATTCTTTAGGATAGTTACAAATTTTGGATATGGTCCAGAGTGTAATAAAATGAAATGGGTTTCATACTATTCATTCAGGGCTTTTTATAAGGTGATTAATTTAAATCTGTTTTTACGAGTTTTAAGAAAGGGTTTAAATAGATAACAAAGTTCAATGGGTTATGAAGAATAAATATTTGATTATTACCTGTTCAGATAGTAAATACGGGGATTTTCTAATGAATCATTGGTTAAAATCATTATATAAAAATATAAATCCTGAACTTGTTGATATAGTTGTCCTCGATTATGGATTAAATGCAGAGCAGATAAGGGGGATTAAACTTTGCGCAAAAGTTATTGGGTGCAAAAGAGACGGAAATGTAGTTAATCTAAGGTACAGGGATGCTTTGACTTTCCTAAAGTCAAATAAATATGAACAGGTTGCATTGATGGATGGGGGAGATATAATATTTCAAGATAACATTATGGCTATTTTTGAAGAGAATGCAGGGGATTTTAGAGCTGCTACAGAAGGAATACAGACATCAACTCATGAAACAGCTTTATTTTCTGACCCCATTAACCAAAAACTAAAAGAAGAAGTCCTTAAATTAACTAATAAAAAAAGAGTTATTAATGGGGGCCTAATTGTTGCACCAAGATTAAAATTTATGAAGTTATGTAGATTTATGGTTAAGAATATTAAGAAATTGGATAAATTCGGTTCTGATCAGCTTTTGATTAATTATTATTTTTATAAATATGGATTTTTTGAAATTGATAGGAAATATAATTTTATAATAGCTACTGCTTCAAATCGTTTTAAGATAAAAAATGGTTTTTTCTTAGACAAAGACAATAAAAAAATTCCTATTGTTCATAATACTGGCGGAAGAGACTTTTGGAGGCCAATAAAAAATTTTGGATATGGCCCGGGCTATAATAAAATTAAACCGATTATATATTATTGGTTAAGGTTTGGATATGGTGCAAGTTTTATAGTAGTTCCTTTAATGAGGCGGATTCTAAAGAGAAAAAATTAATCTATTTTTAATTCTAATTTTTTTGATTTTTCTAATTTTTTTGACATAAATTTAAGAACTACGAAGAAGATTATTACAAGTATAACAAAAGCAGGTATTATAATCTCTGATAGTTTCAAGAATCTGCTTACTTTATCTATGGCTATTCCAGAATAGAAGCCCAGTATACAGAATATAAAAGAGCAGATTATATCGCAGGTTATTCCAGTTATTATAAATTTTTTGAAAGGGATTCTAACAAAACCAGCTAGAAACAAACCAAGGCCCGGCATTATTGGTGTTAGTTTTATTGTTATTATTGTTTTTATGGCGTGTTTTTTAAGATGCTTCTCTATAATATTTACTCTCTTCTTGTTTATTCCAAAAAATGCAATAAACTTTTCTACTATTCTTGTTCTTGATTTCCTTCCGAGCCAATAATAAATTATATCGGGAATCGTATTTCCAAGTACAGAGAGTCCAAATATGAAAAATATATTAAATAGACCCAAGCCGGCAGCTATAGAAGCTATGTAAGTTATTATTGGGCCTTCTAAGAACATTAATATAAAAATTACCCAATATCCTTGTGTCTGCAATAAATATAAAAATTCTGGAGAAGCTATATTGGCAATCATACTAGAATCTTCACCTCTATCATCAATAACTATGCTATTTCTGATTTATAAAGATTTATGCTTCTGCCAGGGAAGTTATCCTTTTGAGAATCATCAATTTACCTCACTTGACTTGAAGTTTTTGTTAGTTTGTTGTGATGCTCTTTGATTTAATCATGTCCACTTTTTAGGCTTAATGTTCTCTGCTTTTTTTATATAGCCGTATTCTCTTCTGACTTTTATAATCCTAATTATTATAAGAGCAATTAGGAACAATGCAATTAAAACTGCGACTATAAATCCATTTGATAAGCCAAGAGCATTATCTTCTGATGAAAATATGGTAAATCCGCTTAATGGAGCCAGGATTATGTCTTCTTGAATAAATGCGGAATACTTTTCAGAGTTTATATTAATAAGAAGTTCAAAATTACCTTCTAAGGATTCATTAATAGGTATTATTACCTCTGAATTTTTTTCTTGAAGTGGATTAAGGAGCTCGTTCTGTGTGTAATCCACTACTTTTTCTTTGTTTTCATTGAATAATATATACTCTACCTTAACATCCTGATTCAAATTAGAAATTTCTTTAATAGAATATGAAACTCTTAGTTTATCTGCTGCTATTCTTGCTGTATCTATAATATTAAATTCAATTTTCTTTTCTATGACATCAATAGCTATTTCTGTGGCATCTTCTGTTTCATCACACTTTAAAACCACGCCTATTTTATATGAGCCACCAGAAACATCTGATGGAACATTTAGATCAAATAAGCTTGAAAGCTTTGATTTGGGAAAAGATGCTATTGCGGGATACTGGTATGTGAAAGCAAATTATAGTGGTTTAGAAGCAAAAACCTTATTCTTAATAGAATCAAACGAATTAGTTAAATTTGAGCTTGTTGGAGATAATCTTATTATAACTAACACGGGTAATACTCGTTACACAAAAGAAGTACAAATACTCATAGGAGATACGCTCGGAGTTAGAAGTGTTGATTTGGGTGTTGGCGAAAAATTGAGCTTCAGACTTATTGCTCCAGATGGAAATTATAATGTAAGAGTTAGCGATGGTCAAACAGTATTAACAAGGTCCAATGTTTACCTCACTGGAGAGGTAATAGGTTTTCTTGATGAACATTTAAAAGATGGTTGGAGCATAACCAGCAATGGTGATACGGGTCGTTCTTTCTTGTCTTCTAAGACTGCTTATTTTGTTTATTTATTTTTAGCTTTTATTATAATTGCCTTTGTTCTTCTTTTAATAGAAGGTTATTACAGAAAAAAAATTAAGAATCGGAATAAAAAATATTTTAATCAATAAGAAAATTCTCTGATAAGATTTAGTGCTTTCAGTGGCTTGATGCTTCATCCAGTAAGAACTATATGCCAACTCATTAACAAGAGCACTATATTTATAAAGAAGTTGTATATAATAAATATATGAAAAAGGGCGTGAAAATTTGGATTGCAGTAGGAATTTTCATTGCAATTTTAATTGCGGCCATATGCCTTTATTTCTTTGTTTTTAGACAAAGTTCGGGTTTTAACATTCCCAGCATTGATTATTCGGCGGGAAGTGGAGTAGGCAACAATATAGGAAAAGCTACAGACGCAAATGCGTTTAATAAATTGAATCCCTTTAGATAATGAAAACCAAATTATTAATTACAGTGATTGCATTCTTCTTCTTAATAGGTTTAGTATGCGCTTTTGATTTAAGTAGTGTAAATTATCCTGTTTCTGAACTCGGAAATTGTGCTAGCCAACAGGCATGTGCTGAATACTGTGATAATCCCGTGAACATGATGAATTGCATAGACTTTGCTGAGAAAAATGGTATGATGACTAGCCAAGAAGCTAAAGATGCTAAGAAAGTTTTACCCTATATGCAGAAAGGTGAGACTCCTGGAAAATGTAAAAGCCAAAACGAATGCGATTCTTATTGTGAAAATGAAAGTCATTTAGAGGAGTGTATTAATTTTGCATTGAAGGTTGGACTAATAGATTCTAAAGAGGCTGAGATGGTAAAGAAAACAGGAGGAAAAGGGCCAGGAGGATGCAAGAAAGATGAGTGTAAAGATTATTGTGATAAAGAAGAAAATTTCCAAACTTGTATTGACTTTGCATTAGCTAATGGATTAATGACACAAGAAGATTATGATATGGCAAAAAAAACAGGAGGAAAAGGGCCAGGTAATTGCAAAGGAAAAGAGGAATGTGATGTCTATTGTAAAGAGCATGCTGCAGAATGTATGAAGTGGGGTATGGAGAATGGGATGATGGATGATAAATTGAAAAGTATGAGCGAAGGGGAAAAATGTATGATGAACTGTATAATTGATAATAATATTAATCCAGAGAGCTGTGGGGGTGGAAAAAATAGTTCTGAATGCAAACCTTGTGAGGATAAATGTTTTGGTTCATATTCTGGGCAATGCATAAGTAAGGAGCAATTAGAAGAAAAGCAAAAAGCCTGTTCTGAAGACGAGTATGCACAAGAGATTAAAGGTAGTAATGAAGAGGGAGGAGAGTGTATTACTGATATCAAATGTGTTTCCAATACTGCTGGAAGCGGAAAATGCTTGAATGAAGAGAAATGGAATCAATTAAATCAGGATTGTCAAGCTAAAGGAAGTGGCTATCATCTTGAAGACGTTAAAGGAGATGATGGGTATGGTGGTGAATGTGTTATAGATGAAAATTGTGTTTACAGTTCAGACTCAGCTTGGGAGAGTCAAGAAGAAAAAGATAGAAAATTAGCAGAAATGCAAGAACAATGGGCTAGAGAAAAAGAAGAATATGAAAAAGCTCATCAGGGCGGAGATGATGGTGGAAATTCAGGAGGATGCACTCAACCAGGACCCGAAGGACAATGCAACCCCGGACCAGGAGCTGAGAGTAGTCAAGAAAATCAGCAGACACCAAATAATCAAGAACAAGTACAACAGCAACAAGAACAGAATTCACAAGAGCAGCCTTCAGATTCTAGTGGAAGCGGAGATGTTGGAATTACTGGGCAGGTTATTAGTGAACAAGGCGAGACTGGATTAGTTGCAAGAATTCTAAAATTTTTATCTGAGATTTTTAATAAGAAATAAAATTTTTAATACCTTTAAAATTAAATTAGAATAATTTTTTCTATAGTCACTAATATCTTATTTCATTTTATTCAATAAGAAATATGCTCCTACCGGGATTCTCACCCTCCGTGTTCAAATCCCGAAACAATTAGTTTATAGAGAACTGAATCATATTTGTCATCTACGATGACAAAATGCTCCTACCGGGATTCGAACCCGGGTGACAGCCTTGAAAGGGCTGCATACTTGGCCGCTGTATGATAGGAGCTTTTTTATATTATCTTGATATATTTTTTACTTTTAAAGCTTTAGGTAAGAGTTCTTTTTAGGCATATGTGGGCCGTAATTTGTAAATACTTATAAACCATATGAACGAGAAGATTGTTATGAAAATAAGTCCTGAGATTATCCACAGAATAAAAGAAGAACTAAAATCAACGCATAGAAGAGTTTTTTTATTTGAAGAAATTTTAGCAAGAGATTATCAGGATTTAGAAATAGAAGTTTTAATGGCTATAGATAGATATAATGATAACATTGTCCGCTTTCCCTCTGCTCGTTTTGCTGGTATGAAAAATCACTATCCGAGTGAACTCGGAGATGGTCAGAGGACGCTCAAATTATCAATTGCAGATTTAGAAAGGAGGCCCCTTCCAGAAGGCATGGACCTCGAGGATAGAATTGATGTTTATACCTTCTTAAGAAGAGCTCTATTTTCAAAAAAATCTGACAATCACAAAACTTAAAAACCATGTTTCTTATCTAAATTATGGCTAAATTGCTCAAAGTTGGGTTTAATGAAACCAAGCAGAAGATAAATGACCTTATCTTCAAAGAACTTCTTAAACGTGGTTATTCACTTGAGGGCAATACAAGGATTTGGAATTTGGCTGATTCAAAATTATGGTATATAACCCCGGCTCAGGCTCAATCTTTCTTAGATTTAGAACAATCAAAAGATTATCAGAAAGATGTTATACAAAAAGAAATTGATTTGATTGAAAAAAATATAGACGAAATTACTTCTGAAATAAAAGATAAGCCAGTAAACATAATTGACCTGGGTTGCGGAGATGGCAAAAAAGCAGTAATCTTTTTGAGTTACTTAAGAGATAATAACAAACTACGTTATTGTCCAATTGACATCAGTGCTTACATGGTAGAAAAAGCAATCGATAAAATGTCAAAAACAAACATTAAAGAAATAGTTAAACTTCAATGGAATATTTCTGATTTTGAAAATTTGGAAAATGTAACTCCTCTTTTAAGATCTGGTGAATATAAAGATAACTTGATTTTATTGCTTGGAAATACCCTTGGTAATTTTGAGATACATGAACTATTATATGAAATAAGAAGTGCTATGAAGGACGATGATATTCTTTTAATAGGAAACGGTTTAGATAATAGACATCCTGAAGAAATCCTTAAGGCTTATAAGAACTTACAGATTGATAACTGGCTTGTGAAGATATTAACTCAAATTGGTTTGAAAAAAGAAAACTTAACCTATGGAGTTAGATTCAAAAATTCCAGAGTTGAGGAATACTACTCTATAAAAGGTGATGTTGAGATTTCATTTTTAGGTAGAACGGTTCGTTTCAATAGGGGAGATCAAATTATTACTGCTGTCTCATATAAGTATGATAGAGACGAGTTCATGAGTTACTTAAAGATGTACTTCTCACATGTAAGACTTTTTGTTTCTAAGGATAATAGCTATGCACTGGCATTGTGCAAAAAGTAATAAAATAAAGGTTTAAAAATATCTTCTACTCTGTTTTATTAAGATGAGCCCGTAGCTCAGCCCGGTTAGAGCACCGCTCTTATATGAGTAGGTCTCGCTAGAGATTTATTTTCGAGCAGCCGGTTGCGGGAAATGCAAAAACCCGCTGGCGGTTGTTGCTAAGAAAGGCGGGGGTCCCAAGTTCAAATCTTGGCGGGCTCATTTTATGTTTTTAGATTTGAAGTTTATGATTGATAATTAAAACCATAAATTCTTAAAGTTTGATTTTCTTGAATTTTTATGTTAATAGGAATAGTGGGTAAGCCAAATGTAGGAAAATCAACGTTTTTTAAAGCAGCAACACTTGCTGATGTACTCATAGCTAACTATCCTTTTGCAACTATAAAACCAAATCATGGTATGGCCTATGTTCGAATAGATTGCATTGACTCTGAGTTTAAAACTCAATGTATGCCTAGAACAGGCTATTGTGTAAATCACCAGAGATTTGTGCCTGTTGAATTAATGGATGTTGCTGGTTTAGTAGAAGGAGCTTCAGAAGGAAAAGGATTAGGAAATCAATTCTTAGATGATTTAAGACAGGCTGATTGTTTTATTCAGATAGTTGATATTTCTGGTACAACGGATTCTGGAGGAAAAGAATGCAAAGCAGGAATAGGCAATCCTGTTGCTGATATAAAAATGCTTGAGCGAGAGTTAGATTTGTGGTATTTGGGAATTCTAAATAAAGTTTGGAAAACTTTTGCTAGAGCCCTGCAACAGGAAAAAAGTGATTTTGCGAAAGCTGTTGCAAAACAATTCTCAGGATTAAGAGTTAGAGAAGACGATGTTAAAAGAGTTGTAAATAAATTAGGATATAATACAGAAACTCCTGCTAGTTGGACTGGAGAGCAGTTGTTTAATTTTGCAAGAACCCTAAGACAACTAACTAAACCAATGATTATTGCTGCAAATAAAATGGATAAGCCCAGTTCAAATGAAAATTATAATAAGTTAAGAGCAGAATTTCCTGAATTAATGATTGTTCCTTGTTCAGCTGATTCTGAACTAGCTTTAAGACAAGCTTCAAAAGCAGGACTTATTGAGTATATTCCGGGTGATAGAGACTTTAAGATTAAAAAAGAACTTAGTGAAAAGCAAAAACAAGCTTTAGAAGAAATAAGAAAGAATATTCTAATACCTTTTGTTGAGGGAACAGGAGTTCAGGCAGCCCTTAATGCTGCTGTTTTTAATCTTCTCCGGTATATTGCAATTTTTCCAGCAGGAGTTCATAAACTTGCTGATTCAAAAGGAAATATTTTGCCTGATTGTTTCCTACTTCCTGAAGGTTCGACTGCTTTAGACTTTGCTTTTAGTTTGCATACTGATATAGGTAATAATTTTATTAAAGCCATTGATGCTAGAACTGGCAAGGCTCTTGGAAAAGATTACAAACTAAAGCATAGGGACGCTTTAGAGATAGCTGTAAAATAAAATGAAATTTCAAGTTAGAGTTAAAACAGATTGTAGCGAACAAAGTATTGAAGAATTTGGAGATAGAAGATATATTGTTCATCTTACAAGTAAAGCTCAAGATAATAAAGCAAATATAGAATTAATAAATTTAATGGCTAAACATCTTGGAGTTCCTGCAGTAAAGCTTAAAATTGTAAGTGGTATGACTAATAGAGATAAAACTCTTGAAACTGTTTATTGATAACTTTCTTTCATATAGTTTAAATAGTAAAAAATAAATAATTAAAATAATAAATATGGTTTTGTTAATATTAATAAACCTATAGATATTAATTTCTGCATAGAAGTTGAGCAAGAGGAGACTTCGAGCAGACAATTTTTGAGCCGAGCCGTTAGGCGAGGCGAGTATAATCTAAAAGAGGAAAAATGGGCATAAAATATGAGCTAGATCAAGAAATTATGACAAGAATTTATGATATAGCTAAGACTCTTGGAATGGAACACATAAGACTTGCCGGAATTTATGCTATTCGTTCAAGAGGCTCGGGCTCGAGTAGAACTATTGCAAGGTGTCATGCACTTTCAAAGATTTGGCAATTAGCTCTTGGAATAAAAGCAGTTTATTTAATTGAAGTTATAAGTGAAAGATTTGATAAAATGACTAGAGCAGATCAAGATAGAGTTTTAGTTCACGAGTTAATTCATATCCCTCTTAGTTTTGGTGGGGGATTCAAGCATCATGATTTTGTTAATGAGAGAAATGTTGAGAAATTATATCAGAAGTATGTTGCAATTAAAACAGGAAATATCTCAGCAGGACAAAATCATGTTAGAGAAGAGATTAAGAAACACGAGCAAAAAAAGAAATCTGGTTTTAGTTTTAGAAGAAGGTGGTTTTGATTAAAATGAAAATACAAAAAATTCCAAAAATAATTAAATTTAAATTGAATGGGATAGAGTATTTAGTATCTGATTATAAAATACTCAGAAATATTTTTCAGAAAATGCGCGGATTGATGTTTAGAAATAAAAAATTTGATACTCCGCTGCTTTTTGTATTTTCTAAACCCGGAAAATATCCAATTCATTCATTTTTTTGTAGAAAATTTGTGGGAGTTTGGTTGCTTGACAATAAGGTTGTCGACGTAAAAATTGTATCGCCTTATAAATTTAATGTTACTCCTGGAAAAAAGTTTAATTTACTTCTTGAAGTGCCACTTAATAAAAATTGAATTTCCGTCGGAAAGAGAAACATTTAAATACTAGTTTATAGGATTATTATTAGATAAAAGAGTTAATTAAAAGTCAAAATCAATGAAAAGGAGGTAAAAAAATGGGAAAAGTTATATTGAAGGGTGCTATTAAAAGAAAGAAAGGATTCCTTTACTACGTTGATGGAAGAGGAAATGTTTGCGAAGCAAAAATGGCACGCGGTGGAAAGAGAAGAAGATAATTCTCTTCAAAAATTTTATTAATTTTATTTTATAAATTTTTTATTTGCTCTATTTCTTTATATTTTTTGTGATTCTGTTTTTGGTTAGGTTTTTATATTGTGTTTTTCTTTAACGATTATGATACTTGGAATTGAAAGCACAGCACATACTTTTGGAATAGCAGTTGTAAATGAAGGAAAAATACTGGCAAATGTTAGGGACATGTATACAACAGAAAAAGGTGGAATAGTTCCTCTTGATTCTGCGAAACATCATGCTGCTGTTGCTGACAAACTTCTTGCTGATGCTCTTGAAAAAGCTCAAGTAAAAGAAAGAGATATAATTGCAATTGCTTTTTCTCAAGGTCCTGGAATTGCTCCTTGCTTATTATTTGGAATTAAATTTGCAAAAAAACTTTCTAATCAACTTGATATTCCGCTTATTCCTGTTAATCATTGCATTCCTCATTTAGAAATTGGTAAATTAACTGGAGCTAAGGATCCTGTGCTCTTATATGCCTCTGGAGCTAACACCCAGATAATAGCTTATGCTGCCGGAAAGTATAGAGTTTTTGGTGAGACACTTGATTTAGGAGTTGGAAATTTTATTGATACATTTGCAAGAAATGCCAATATTGGTTTTCCTGGCGGTCCAAAAATAGCTGAGTTGGCTGCAAAATCTGGTTCTGATAAATATATTGAACTGCCTTATTCAATTAAAGGTATGGATGTTGCTTTTTCTGGAATTCAGACTAAATTAAAGCAGATGCTTGACTCTGGAAAATATAAATTAGAAGACCTTTCTTATTCAATGCAGGAAACTGTTTTTGCAATGTTAGTAGAGGCAAGTGAAAGAGCTCTAGCACACACAGGAAAAACAGAATTATTGCTTGGCGGCGGAGTTGCCTGTAATAAGAGATTGCAAGAAATGGCTCGAGTAATGTGTGAAGAAAGAGGATGTAAATTTTTTGTACCTGAAAATCAATTTTTAGTTGATCAGGGTGCTATGATCGCATATTTAGGAGAAATTCTTTTGAATAACAAGGAGTTTGTTAATATTAAAGATTTTGATTCTTTGGATATTAAGCCTCGTCAACGTACTGATGAT
>Ga0172375_10000730_pt1 | contig 52834 bp, 36 predicted proteins | sample LakKiv1m_FD_114537 | JGI IMG/M metagenome (GOLD analysis project Ga0172375, IMG submission 114537) | Freshwater microbial communities from Kabuno Bay, South-Kivu, Congo - kab_092012_11.1m | ecosystem: Environmental > Aquatic > Freshwater > Lake | place: Democratic Republic of the Congo...
AACAACTCATTTTTGGAAAGATGCATAAATACTTCTTGCAATGGAAGTTGTTCGACCTTGTGAACAGTAAAGTCAGGCGCAACAGGTATGGATGATGCAGGCTCAACGTTTGATCCTTTTTCAAGGGGTAAAGTCTTTTCTTTTCTATCCGCTTCAACTCCGAGTTCAAGGTTCGCACCGCGTAGGATCTGCTGGTAAGCAATCTCACGGGTTTCCTCCCTGCGGAGCTGTTCCATGGTATTTAAACCCTCAAAAGCATCTCTACAGTAGAACACCCCACCTCGATAATATTTCCCACCCTCGGTGAGAAGGATGCGGCGTCCGAAACGTTCATTAATGGCAGCGCCGCCAATCAATACGGGTATCCTTAGCTCGCGTCGATCTAATTCATTAACGATCAACTGCATCTGTTTACTGGTGCTGACCAGCAGCGCGCTCAAGCCGATAGCATCTGCATTTTCTTCCACCGCACGCGAGATGATCGTTTCTGCCGGCACTTGCTTACCCAGATCCACTACTTCAAAACCATTATTTGAAAGGATGGTTTTTACCAGGTTCTTACCAATATCATGGACATCACCATACACGGTTGCCAGCACCATCTTCCCTTTGCTTGTGCCTGCCTGTTTATCCAGGTAGTTCTCAAGGTGGCTTACAGCGACCTTCATCACTTCTGCGGATTGAAGGACAAAAGGTAGAATCAACTCACCGCTGCCAAATTTATCCCCCACAACTTTCATAGCCGGCAACAGCACTTCATTCAACACACTCACCGCTAAGGCTCCACGGCTCTCCACAGTTGCTGGTTGGATGAGAGCGTCAATGTCACTCTCGACCCCCTCTTTCACCCGGTGAACTATCTTCCAATGCAACCTCTCCGCCGGGTTCATCCCCTGAAATGGATCCACGGATACCTGGCGGCCTGTCGAACCTGTTCCTGCACTGGTGAAATGATCAATAAAACGCGGCAGTGCATCCGCTCGCCGGAATAAGATTAAATCCTCACACAGCTCGATCTCTTCCCGGGGTAGGTCAGCATAGGGAATGATCTGAGCCGGATTGACAATCGCCATATCCAGGCCGGCTTGTACCGCGTGGTGCAGCATGACGCTGTTCAGGACCCCGCGGCTGTTGGCAGATAAGCCGAAAGAAACATTGCTGACGCCCAATGAGGTCAGCACCCCCGGAAGTTCAGCCTTGATCCGCCGAATCCCTTCGAGCGTTTCACTGGCTGATAGCGCAAAATCCGGGTCTCCGGTACCCAGTGTAAAAGTCAGGGCATCGATCACGACATCTCCTGGTTTCAGGTGGAAATCATCCACTGCCATCTTTACCAGTCGCCGTGCGACATCCAATTTCCTGTCGGCTGTTCGCGCCATGCCTGTCTCATCGATCGTCAGCACCATGACTGCAGCGTTATACTTCTTCGCCAGAGAGAAGATACGGCTCGCTTTCTGCGGTCCTGCTTCCAGGTTGGTTGAATTGATCAGGCACTTCCCGGGTGCAGTCTGCAAGGCGGCTTCCACCACATCAGCTTCGGTAGAATCAATAATAAATGGTGCCTTTACCGCAGCAGACACTTTTTTGATCACACGCCGCATGGTTTCTGCTTCATCACCACGTTCAGTCAAAGCCACACAAACATCCAACCCGTGCGCGCCATTTTCTACCTGGGCGCGGGCAATGGAAACCACGCCATCCAGATCGTTGGAAAGTAACAGCTGCTTGAATTTGGCACTCCCCTGGGCATTCAACCTCTCTCCGATCAGGAATGGAGCCGGTACTTGAATGGTGCTCACCGCGCTTGTGCCGGATGACAGGTTGGCTGGCAGCTGCGGTGGATCATTGAACGGCACCATTGCGTGAGATACCTTACCAACCAGTTGACGCAGGTGTTCGGGGGTAGTACCGCAACATCCACCCACCACGCGAACATGGTATTTGATTACGAACTCTGCCAACAATTCAGCGAAAGGTTCCGGTTGCAGCGGATAAACTGCCTGACCGTCAATATTTAATGGCAGCCCGGCATTGGGGATACACGAAACCGGTAAGGCAGAGATTTCACCCAGTATGCGGATGGGCTCGCGCATATGCTCGGGGCCGGTGGAGCAGTTTAGACCGATCACATCGATCGGCAATCCCTCCAGGATCGTGCCGACCGCCAGAATATCCGTCCCAAGAAGCATACGCCCCGTGGTATCCAGTGTCACCTGAGCCTGAATCGGTAACCAGCTGCCAGTATCATGGAATGCATGGATAATGCCGAGTATGGCAGCTTTCACCTCCAGGATATCCTGCGAAGTTTCGATTAGGAGGAGATCCACGCCACCCCGGATCAGGCCGGCTGCCTGTTCGCGAAAGACATCCATTAGCGTCTCAAAGTTGATGTCGGATAATTGGGGGTCATCAATCGATGGCAGTTTGCCAGAAGGGCCGATTGAGCCTGCCACCAACCGTGGACGGCCCGGTAGGCTGAACTCATCTGCCACCTGCCGAGCCAGAGCCGCAGCGGCAGTATTGATCTCTGTTACTTTTTCCTGTAATCCATACTCGGAAAGCGTCAGTCGGTTGGAGCGGAAGGTGCAGGTTTCAATCACATCCACACCGGCTTCCAAAAAAGACCGGTGAACTGTCTCGACTGCTGCCGGGTAACTCAATACCAGGTGATCGTTACAACCAGCCAGATGTTCACCACCGAATTGATTCGCATTCAGATTCATTTTTTGCAAGCTGGTACCCATAGCACCATCAAAAACCACCACCCGGGTGGCCAGCAGGTCTAGGAATTTTCGATTGGTGTACAGGCAGGTTTCCATATTTCCTCCAGTTATAAACAAACAGCCTCCCGGCAAGAGAGGCTGAACAGCGCGGACGATCCATCATCTTTCAGGCAATTGCCTGACGGATTTGGCACCGATCTGGTTGCCGAGGTTTCATGGGGCCGGTCCCTCCACCTCTCGCGATGAGTATGGAAGGAGTTTATCACACCCGTTTAAAGCATTCAAGGGGCGTAAGCCCCTTGAATCATACAAAAGATCCTATCGTTAATTTCGCTGTCCTGGCTGCTTGAACCGTCGGCTGATGGCAGGCGCAGAATCATCCGTAGCAAGGCGATAGCCCAACCCTTCCCGGCTGATGATGATGCGTGGGTGATGAGGATAAATTTCCAGCTTTCTGCGCAGGATGTGCACAAAATACTTGATGCGCTTCTGGATCTTGTCATTATCCTCGCCCCATACCTCGGTAGCGATGGTCTCTTTCGTAACCAACCGGGGTGCGTTCTTAGCTAATATGGCTAGCACTTCAAATTCCACCCGCGGCAACAGATAGCTTTTTCCGCGCAGAGTGACTTCTCGCGCATCCAGGTCGATGGATAGATTCACATTGGGGAAGTGGAAAACGCGCACTGGATCCACCTTCTGGTTGCGGCGTACGACGGTATTGATCCGCGCGACCAGTTCAGCCGGGTAGAATGGTTTGGTTACATAATCTTCCGCGCCAAACTGCAAGCCTTCTACAATATCATCTTTCTGAATCTTGGCAGAGACGATGAGCACCGGAGCGTTGGTGATATTGCGGAGGCTGCGGTAGGTGGTGTAACCATCCATTTCAGGCATCATCAGGTCCAGCAGGATGACATCCGGTCTGGTTTCGGGGCATTTATTGATGGCATCCATGCCGCTATTGGCGCCGATCACATCCATCCCAGCATCCATCAATACATATTTCATCATGCGTACAGTTTCCGGTTCATCATCCACGATCATGGCAGTCAATCGTTTCTGTGAACTCTGAACCAGGTCCAGATCGAAACCTGGCGAAGTTTTGGTCATTCCCAGCGGAGCGGTGGTCATAGTCCTCCTGTAATTAGATTAAAAAGTAAACCGGCACAACGGCCGGTTTCGCTGCTTGCTCCCTGCTGGTAATACCGGGGAATGCCCGGAGAAGCGACCATATTTTACCAACAGCTCATCGCAATCCTTAGCACCATTATATACAGGTAGGAAGTTGTTTGTCAATCATGAAATTCGGGTTATTGTGTCATAAGGATGCTGGCAGTTTAAGGAAAGGAAGAATCTATAAATTGGTGATTCATGGTGGTGAGTACTACAAATTCTCTTTTACATCACTTCCTCTAACAGTAAAGCATAAGAACTACATGCCTCCATGATTTTTCTGAGACGGTTGGACCATTACCATCAAATATTCGAAAATTCATGGAAATCATTCATCCTTCTAAAACTTCCAATTTTTCATTTACGACACTCTTTTCCTCCTGGTTATTAGAAAACATGTGGCTAATTGCCTGGAAAGGTAAGAGAATGGCTAGTAATGGAGTTGTAACTGCCCAGAGCATGAAATCTGCAGTAATAATCAACAATCGATACGCAATATCGAGGATGAATGGAACCACTGAACCTATGATAGTTACAATGAAATCGATGATATATAGTACACAAATAATAAACCATCCAAATAAAACCAAAAGAACTACAATTCCTCTCAGTGCATCTAGAAATACAATCGCAGCGCCAATAGCGCTATTGATTGGAACGATTCCATATAAAACGGAATATAAGATTAAGTCAAGTATTGGATTCCTAGCAATTATGTTAAGCTCTACAAAACGGAATATCGCCCAGGAAATTAATGTAGTGAAAGAGAGAAGCGAAATAATTATTGAACCAGCAAGGGCTAAGGTACGGACATTAATACCTCTTTCAGACCAGGCAGTAAACTCACTTTTATCACTGCGTAATTCCAACCAAAGAGCAAAGCCAAGAATTAATGTTAATAAAGAACCACCAAAAACCGCATATTCATATCGACCAAGCAAACCAAGTTTCTCAGCCTTTAACATACCAGGAATGATTGATAGTGTCCCTGCAACAGCAATTGCATCCGCTAAAACAAATATTCCAAAAGCAAGCAAAAGTATTAAATATCCTAAAGTTCGAAATGGATATTCCTTTTGATTAACTGTACCTTGAGCTTTGCTAACAATATTTTTCAGGGCGAATATTGTGTTCGCTAAAACCTGCTTGAGAGAATCTCTGAAACCAAGAGCCATCTCATGAAGAAGAGAACGAGGATAAAACTGAAGGCGATCACCATTGTCCACAGTCTTGAATATATCTGGAAACGCAAGGAGTGTGCTGATCCTATTAAATAATGCCTTCCACTTGGATACCCATGCTACACAAATAAATATCCAAATGCCTAAAATGATCCAGATGATACCACTATTGATCAGATTATATAAAAAAGCATTCATCTCTTTACTCCCTTTCAATGAATAAAATGCTCATGTTACTAAACATACTGATATTTACTCTATCCATATATGAGTAAATATCAGTAAGAAGTTGTTTTCCACAAAGGGTATATTATACAGTTACTCTTCTTTATTCTGTTCTTGTGGTTGAGAACCACCTTTGAAAAGGTCGCTAATTGCCTTGAATGGTAACAAGATAATCATCACTGGCGTAGATATTATCCAGAGGATAATGTCTGCAACTATAAGCGCTATACGATACAGGATATCCAATACCACCGGGATAACCGTTCCAAGTGCGGTGAGTATGAAATTCAAACCAACAAGTATTCCGATGAAGAACCATCCAACAAGAAACCCTAAAACGCTTAGCCCCCGTATAGCGTCCCCAAATACTAGTGCGGCTGCAAGTGCGCTGTTCATTGGTACGATACCATAAAGAACAACACTGACTAAAGTAGAAATTATGCCAGACTCAGGCAAGATCCTTAATTCGGTTAGTCTGCCGATGGCAAAAAATACTATTGACAAGAATGAGAATATCGTGACCAGTAAAGCCAGACCCTGTGCAGATCGTCTGGACTGCTTGCTCCTTTTCGACCATCCGGTTATTTCGCTATCATCACTATCAATCTCCATATATAACGCAAAACCCAAGACAAGAGCTAGTATGGAACCACCGAGCACTGCGTATTCAAATTTTGCCCAAGGAGGAAGGATACTCGGGATATCAAGCTCAAGTAGTAATGGTAACGAAGTCGAGACAGCAATTGTGTCTGCAAGAGCAAAGATGGCAAATGCAAACATCATGATCAGATATCCCAAGGGTCGGAATGGGTGACCCGGATCTGTAAAGGTTGTTTTAATACCGGACACCATGCGTTTAAGAAAATCAATGAAAGATGTCAGAGGTTGCTTCAACCCTTCCCTAAAACCTCTGGCGAGCTTCTCAAATAAGGTCCGAGGATAAAGTGGAACATTTCGAGGATTTTCATCTGGGTCAAAGATAACCGGTTTTTCTAATAATCTCCCGATGCGTTCAAATAGTGCTCTCCAGCGAGAAGCCCAAGCTATGCAGGCAAATATCCAGAGGCCAAGCAATACCCAGAACACAACGGAATTTAGTAAATTGTACAAAAGTGTACTCATTATTTTGCTCCTATCAGGTCTACTAATTTTGTTTTTAGCCGATCACCATTGATAAATTCGATGCGACTAACGCCTACTTCAGTTAGCTCGCTTTGCCAAAGTGTAATATTCTTAGCGCAATCTGGTTGGTAAATATCCAGGCATTGAGGCATGACTGTAATAACTTCGACATTGTCGAGCCTTATCTTCATGTATTCAGGCATTTCATTTTTTTCTGATGCATTTCGCCAGTCATGCATGTCATCGAAGATCACAAGAATACACCGTTCATATTCAGAGCACTTCCCCTTCATTGCGGTACTGGCATGGCTTAATCCTTCATAAACATTCTCATAATCAAAGGGGGTAGCCTGAACCCTTGGTGTCCCTTGAGCAATCCCTCGAATTTGCGTACTGATAGCTGTTGCTTCAGCTTCCTGCGTGGATAAAAATATTTCCTGAGTTGCGCTATAAATACCTTCCCATTCTTGCATGGCGCAGCCGTGATCAAATGCTACCTGAGTGGCTTCTGCTGCATAAACCGTTGCTGTTGCCTTAAAATTATTCTGGTTTTGAATATCCTTAAGAGTTTCACCAGTATCAACAGGAGTTGCTAATGGAATGTATGTGGATATTGAGGTCGGGCTAGGTTGCATATTTGGTGGATTTTTTATTCTTGAAGTAAATTTCCATTGCCTGGCTAAATTGTAGTCATCATATTTGTAACCAAGTGAATAAAAGGTAATCTCATCTCCGGACTTTAATAGATCGGGGAATGTATTTTCAAAAAAGGTGAACATATCTGTAGTCTTCAATGAATCCCCATATTCGAGTGTGTAAGTACCCTCAGTTGAGGATAAATCATATAGAACAACAATAAACTTCGGGTGTAAAGTTATCGCATTCTGGTCTGGGGGCACAATGCTAGTTTTACAGATCCGCGGAGTAGGTGTTGGTGTAACCGGTGTTGCCGTTGGTAATGAAATAAACTTCTGGCCTGATATTGAACATCCCGTAATAATTACACTGAGCAAAATAAGAAGTATTAACAATCTGAAATAAAACTGGTTTTTCATATATTACTTGACCCTTTCTTTTCCCAATTCCTCAATGATCTATAGGCAATCAAAGATAATATAAAACACCTATGTTATTATTATATAGATATTGAGTAAGAAAACAAATACTATTTGGCTACTTTATCGCGGATGGGCCTCTAGTATCAAAAAACCCCCTTCCAATGAACACGTGAATACAATTTAATAATCCACTCTGTTCAAAACCTTACATTGATTGTGGGGCGGGAGGGGGTCGAACCCTCACGAAGTCTCCTTCGACAGATTTTAAGTCTGTTGCGTCTGCCGATTCCGCCACCGCCCCGGTAAACCCAATTCTACTTCATGCCGGCCAGGCGTCAAGCCATCCGCAGTCTTTTTGCCCAAACTGCCACCCGACTGATGGCATGCACCCAGTACGGGCTCAACCTGCCTTCCACCCGGCCGTCGGCCAGTACCTGCCGTAATCCATCTGCGCTTTGAAACGCGGATAAAATGACAACTCCCCGGCCAAGTTCAAAAGCTGCATGCCCATCCGAACCGGCTGTACCGGGCAGGTTAACTTCCTGCGCGAAAATTGCCGCCAACCGGTTTGGGCGCGCACTGGCACAACGCGCGTTGAAAACTTCCACCGCATCCACCAGCGGGGCAATGCGGCGTAAGGCTGCCAGCTGCCAGGCGCCGTGCCGGGAATGGTCAAACGGATGGGAGACGGAAATGAAGGCTCCCTGCTCACGCAGCCGGAAAATCGCTTCTTCAGGGTGCAACCCGGCTGGTACCATTTTTTCCACAAAAGCTGCCAGCAGTTCCCCTTCAGTAGTCATCACTTCTTCACCTGCTATCACCAAGTCAGGAGCCAGTTCCCGGGCGCGCAGTGCGCCTTCCACTTTGTTGTGGTCAGTCACAACCACGCGATCCAGTCCGGCCGCGCGGGCCGCCTCTACCAGTTTATTGGGTTGGGTTAGGCTGTCTTTTGAGTGCACCGTGTGACAGTGAAAATCTACCTTCAGCCGCTTCTCTTCATCCATGCCTGCCATTGTACCTGATTCTCACAGATCACCCAAACAGGCTGGCATCCTTGTTATAATCGAGAAACAATGATCACCGGAGGAAGAATGAATCTGCCACAATCCATGACCATCCAACCAGAGATTACCCGCGCACTGAAGGACGGGCAGCCGGTGGTTGCGCTTGAATCCGCGGTGATCACCCACGGCCTGCCGCGACCTGTAAATATCGAAACAGCCCGTGAGATGGAAGCCATCATCCGCGATGGTGGAGCCATCCCTGCCACTATCGCATTACTGGATGGGAAAGTGCATATTGGCCTTACGTCTGCAGAGCTGCAAAAACTGGCAACCCTGGATGGCACCCGCAAGATCAGCCGACGCGATTTCGGTTACGCCATCGCCAAAGGTCTTTCCGGTGGTACCACCGTCTCTGGCACGATGCTGGCTGCGGCTCTGGCTGGCATCCGCGTATTTGCCACCGGCGGCATAGGCGGCGTGCATCGCGGCTCAAACTTTGATATCTCAGCAGATCTACCTGAGCTGGGTAAAACCCCGCTGGTGGTGGTCTGCGCTGGCGCGAAGGCAATTCTCGACCTGCCTGCCACACTGGAAGTATTGGAAACACAGGGCGTTCTGGTAGCTGGATATCAGACGGATGACCTCCCAGCTTTTTACTCGCCGGATAGCGGCCTCCCCCTGGATGCGCGTTTTGACTCACCAGAACAGGTAGCAGTAGCCGCGCAAGCCCAGTGGGGACTGGGAATCAATAGCGGGCTGCTGGTCGTTCAGCCCATCCCCTCCGTAGATGGCATCCCGTCCGCTGAGATGGATGTTGCCATCCACCAGGCTGTCGAAGAAGCCAACCGCCAGGGAATCAGCGGCCCATCCACCACCCCTTTCCTGCTTGCGCGGGTAAAAGAGTTGAGCGGAGGACGAAGCATGCAGGCGAACCTCTCCCTGCTTCGGAATAATGCCCGCCTGGCTGCACAGATCGCAGCAGCCTTCTCCCCAGGTGGAGCGTCGATCGCTTAAAAATAACACCCACCCATCATTGGGTGGGTGACCCTGTGATCGTTGGTGTCTTCGTCACCGTAGGGGTTCGGGTTATTGTTGGAGTACGCGTTAAGGTGGGTGTGCGTGTCGGCAATGGAGTGCTGGTAGGCCGTGGAGTACGCGTGGGCACTAGCGTCCGCGTGGCGGTTGGCAAAGGGGTATTTGTCGGCGTGTAAGTTTGCGTGGCAGTGGGTACTGGTGTCGGTGGGTCACCCTGTACCGTGAACCGACCGGAACCCTTGAAGAAGATCCCATTGAAGATCTGCACTTCATAATCACCCGGCAACCAGAGACTCGGGTCAGGTCCCCAATCTGTATAGCCATATCCGCCAGTACCACCATCCCATGGTTTGCTTTCGAAGAAAACTAACTCTCCATCCCGGTACCAGATAGCGGTCCATTGGGAGCGGTCCGTCACCCCGTCATAACTGAAAACCCCATACATATGTTTGATAGGATTTTTGAAGGTAGATTGGGGATTGATCGGGGTGTAGTTCAGATCTAAATTTCGCGCAAATTTGATCGGGCTGAAGATAGCAGAAGGGTCAGGTGTAACCACACTGTCAAAGCGGGCTTCAATTACCGGTGGCACGAAAGGAGTCGGTGTAATAGTTGGTGTATATGAAAACTGTGGTGTTAATGTAATTGTCGGTGTTTGAGTGATGGTTGGTGTGAGGGTAATGGTTGGCGTCAGAGATGCCGTGGGGGTTAATATTTGGGTCGGACTGGGAACAAAATATGTATAGATCACAGGCTCTGCCCGAAAATTCATCCATAGAGTCGCCGCCCCTAACAGGATCGCGAAAAAAAGCATCCGCCAGCCTGAAAGTACCCGGTCGCGCCTTTTCTTATAATATGGCAGCTTTTGCCCGGTGGTAATGCTGGAAACTCCCAATGGAACGAGAAAAAACGCGAGAGCTGCCAGTATCCAGACAGCTAACCTTACAGTGCTGTGAACTTCGATATTGTTCAACATCGTCTCTTCATTTTAGCACGTTGAAAGGATGGCAGCCTTCACTCCAAGATATTCGCATACTGGCTGGCAAACAAAGCCAGTATACCACCGGTATGCCAGAATAATACCTGTTCGCCTGTCTTGAAGTAACCCTTCCGGGCAAGATCTAGTAGACCACCTGCCGCCCTACCGGTATAAACAGGATCTAAAACCAATCCTTCACGCCGAGCAAAAAAGCGGATGGCATCCCGTTCCAGGCTCGTCAGTACGCCATATCCGGGACGGATATAGTTGTCATCCACCAGGATATCCTCAGTTGATAATTCGACACCCAACCGCATGCGGGAAGCTGCTTCTCGAGCCAAATGACTGACAGTCTCTTTCAATATTGAAGCGGGTTCATCCACACTGATCCCTAGCACTCGAGTCTGGTTGCCGTGGACCGCGGCACCAAGCGCCAGCCCAGCTTGTGTACCTCCCGAAGAGGAGGCGAAAATGATCACATCTGGGACGACTCCCTGAGAAATCATCTCTGAATACGCGTGATAATAAGCAGCTGCCCCGGTAGGGCTTGACCCGCCATAAGGAATCAAGAAAGGTCTTCTTCCATCCTGCCAGGCTTCATTAAATACATTATGCAAGGTATCATCCCGTCTGGTTTTTTCACACCAGATGATTTCCGCGCCAAATAAACCATCCAGAAGTAAATTACCTCCGCCATTGATGATGCCTTCTGGTTTTACTAGCACAAGTTGACATGCCATCCCCAACCGCGCAGCCGCGGCAGCCGTTTGCCGGCAGTGGTTGGATTGAGCGGCTCCGGTGGTAACCAGCATGTGTGCACCATTTGCCTGTGCTTCCGCAGCTAGAAATTCCAGTTTTCTTACCTTGTTTCCACCACCACCCAACCCGGTCAGGTCATCGCGCTTTACCAGTAACTGAATTCCACCCAGAGCAGCGCTGATATTCGGTAATGCTTCAATCGGAGTTGGTAATGCAGCCAGGTTCAATCTCGGCAGGTTCATGGATTTACCTCACTTTGGATTCTCCGGCGTCCAATCCGACGCATAAGAGACAGAACGGCGGGCAGCCCTTTTTCCAGTATGGTGTATACCATGGGCCGAAATATCAAGTCATAAGCTCCCAGACCGGCTGTAGTCTCCCCGTTGAAACCTTCTTTGAAACGGTATACGCCCCACATGGAATCATTTTCACTATAACCATCCGGAGCTCCCCAGAGATCATACCGGGTGCAGCCAAGAGTTTCCGCCAGGCGGATCGCCTCCCACTGAAGTAAATGGTTGGGCATCTTCTCCCTATCTTCTCCGGTAGACATACCGTAAAAATAGTAGGCAGTCCCTCCAAATATAAACATTACCATGCCGGCAACGGCGCGACCATCTACTTCAGCCAACAGGGGATATGCCAATCCGGCATCTGATAACCGTTGCCAGACTTGTAGATAATATCCCTCACTGCGGATGGCGAAGCCATCCCGCAATGAAGTGATGGCATACATACGGTACAGCTGTTTGAAGTCAGCCGCTGTTCCCAGACGAACAACCATCCCCTTGCGTCTGGCCAGCTGAATGTTATAACGCATTTTCTGTTTCATTCCAGACAGCAGTACCTCACTCCCCAACTTTAAATCTAATAACACCGTATTCCTGAACTGGATCTGGCTGCCAGAGTAAATCCATCCAGATTCCTCTAATAAGCTCTTGACTTTAATTCCAGCTTCACAAGGCGCATAATTCTCTCCACCGGGTAAACCACTGCCAATTTGAACATTTGGATCGATTTTCAAGTAGATCGCTCGATGAGACCGAGCATATTCAGCCATGCTGTGGATCACCTCGCGGACAAGTGATATTTCATTCCAATCCAGTAACGGTCCTCGGGGGCAATAAAGAACCCGCGCATCGATCCAAGGAGTTTTTTTCTCAAGCACCAACGCTGCTGCGAGAATCTTCCCAGATGTATTCCGCCATTGCAAATAGGCTGGTTTCCACCCCAGGTCAGCCTTGATCTCCGCCCAATAGCTGGTTTGTAGTATATGCGCTCCTGGCAGGTGGGCGGCAACCTCATTCCAATGGATCCCTTCGGGGTCGAGACTCACTGTCAACTGAAGATCAGCCAAGGCCACCTCCACCTTGTCCGCGTAAAAGCCAGGGTTTCACCATACGGTATAAGAAGGGTTGTGCGACTAGATCAACGGTGCGCGCGGTTCGCTCCATGCGCCCCCCAAATCCACGTTTGAAGCGATACACTCCCCATAAACCATCCGAACGATTGGCAAATTGATCTTCCAGTACCTCTTCAGGGGCGTCCGGAATACCCCAAAGATCGTATTCTTCACAACCTGTCTGCCTGGCCCAACGAATCGCTTCCCACTGCAACAGGTAGACTGGCATCCGGTTACGCTCCTCATTGGTAGATGCGCCATAAAAATACCAGCAACGAGTACCTGCCTTAAAAAGCATGACACCCGCCAGAATTCTATGATGGTATCTGGCAAATAACAGCTGACAACTCTTTCCAGGTTCATGGAGGTTAAAAGCCATCTCGTAATACGCCTGTGAGTGAATGCCAAAACCATCCCGACTTCCCGTCGTGAGCATCATCTCATGAAAGGCCGGTACATCCATCGATGGGATTACCTCGATTTCTTTTTTCTCGGCCAGATGAATGTTATAGCGCGTCTTCTGTTTCATGCGCGCGAGTATCTCCTCTTCCGAACCGCGAATATCCAATACGATCGTCTGAGCGGGTTGGATGGGTCTTGCTGTCACCAGATTTTTCCGCACCGGCCAGGGATCCTGACCCGCGCTCTCAAACTGATCTGGTTCCAGACGGATGAAAATCGCCCGCCTACGGTGGGCTAACTTTTCCAGCTCCTCCCAGAATGTGTCATCCGGCAAGCCTAAAGGTCCTTTAGGAATATAACCGATTGAAAACCCCAAAGGAAGGTGTTTAAAGAGAACTTGCGCATGGGCATTGGCAGAACTGATACGCTCTGTCTGCCAGCCAAACTGACTTTTCAATTCTCCCCAGGCAGTACCCTGTAAAATATGCGCCTGTGGATAGGCTGCCAGCACAGCAGACCATTCAGATTCGGTCGGAGACATGTTCAATCCACCGCAGTGATGTCTGGTGTTGTGGCGATCTGCACCGCAGAGCCGGGGATCATGTCATCCATCATTTTCACAATTGTCTGTGGATCATCCTCCTGTGCCAGTCGGATCATCTCATCGATCGCTTTATCCAGGACTTTTCCACCTAGTTTGTCAGGTGCTTCCAATTTGTAAATATCCGGATGTATCGTTTTCGTAAACGCCTGGCCTTCATCCCAGAGATCTTCAGATAGTTTTTCTCCCGGGCGTATGCCAGAGTAAGTGATCTCAATATCCCGTCCCGGTTCCAGCCCGGAGAGGCGGATCAAGTCCCGAGCTAGATCTAGAATTCGTACCTGCTGACCCATATTCAGAACGAATACCTCATCGCCCGTACCCAAAGCGGAAGACTGCAAAACCAGGTGAACCGCCTCTGGAATGGTCATGAAATATCGCTTCATATCAGGGTGCGTAACTGTTACTGGCCCACCCCGGGCGATCTGACGTTTAAATAGCGGTACCACGCTGCCCCGGCTACCGAGGACATTCCCAAATCGGACTGCTGTGTAAGCTCTACCGGTCCGCCGCGCTGCATCCAGCACGATCATCTCAGCAAGGCGCTTTGTGGCACCCATCACATTGATCGGACGGATGGCTTTATCCGTTGAGATTAAAACGAAACGTTCCACATCACTTTGGATGCTGGCTTTGACCACATTGCGGGTACCCTGCACATTATTCAGAACGGCTTCGCTGATGTTCATTTCCATCAGCGGTACATGCTTATGCGCGGCTGCGTGGAAAACAACCTGAGGGTGGTATTGCTTAAAAACCTCAGTAATCCGCCGAGCGTTCTGCACATCCGCAATGACCGGGTGAATGGCGAGGGATGGATAATCTTCCTGCAACTCGATCAACGCTTCGAAAATACTATTCTCACCGTGCCCAACGAGGATCAGTTCACGGGGTTTCCAACGGGCAATCTGCCGGCAAAGTTCACGACCGATCGAACCACCCGCCCCGGTCACCAGAATGGATTTTCCGCTGATCACTTCACCTATCAGTTCTTCCTGCACCCGGGTTGGATCACGCCTTAACAGGTCCGTGATATCCACTTCACGCAACTTGGTAACGGAAACTTTTCCGCCGATTAACTCATAGATACCGGGCATGGTGCGAAAAGGTATGCCCTTCAGACGGCAAACATCTGCTACCAGGCGAATGACACGTCCCGGCGCGGAAGGGATGGCAATGATCACCTCATCCACCTGGCGGTTCTCCAACACCTGACCCATCTCTGTTAGTTTTCCTACCACGGGAATGCCATAAATCTGATTGTTCTGCTTTTCGGAAGCATCATCCAGGTAGCCGACAGGCACCAGGTTCAACTGTGGATTCTTCTGCATTTCTCGCACGACCAGTACGCCCGCATCCCCTGCTCCTACCACCAGCACCCGGCGAGTATTCGGCATGATCTTGGAAATGTGCGGGTTGCTTCGGCTCTCTGCCAAAAGGCGGAAGGTGAAGCGCAATCCACCGACTGCCAGTATGGAAGCCAGCCAGTCTATAGCTATCACAGATCGAGAAAAACCATAGAACAAACGCAACTGATACAAACCCAGCATGGCGAGAAAAGTCAGCACTGAAGCAGTTGTGACAGCCATTACTATGAGTTTTATCTCCTGCACACTGGCATAGATCCAGATGCGACGATACAGCCCGAAGTTGTAATAGACGATTGGCTTGATCAACATAGCCACACCAGACATCCAGAGGATCATGGGGATGTATGCCTGGAAAGCCGAACCTAACTCCAACCGGATGGCAAAGCTACCCAACACTACGATCGGAATTAAAAGTAGATCGCCAAGTAAAATATAGCGGTTACGTACTTTAGGTTTACCTTTTATTTTTGCATCCATTTGATCGTTTGAGTTAATCCTTCTATCAGGTTGATCTCAGCGCTGAAACCCATCAGAGCGCGGGCAAGCGCGGGATCCCCCAGGGAATGATAGATATCACCTATCCGCGCGGGTTGTATATCTATGCGCTGACCGTTGGGAATCAGCCGTTGAATCTCCGCCAGTAACCTCAGGATCGAAACCTGCCTGCCACTGCAGATGTTCATCACAGCGCCAGTGTACGGCGCTTTCTCAGCGGCCAAAATATTTGCCCGGGCTACATCACTGACAAACACAAAATCCCTCGTTTGTCCTCCATCGCCATATAAAATGGGTGACTGTCCCTGAAGCTGTCGGCGGATGAATATGGGAATTGCCGCGGCATACGGTGAGGTGGGATCTTGCCGCGGGCCAAATACGTTGAAATATCGCAGGCAGATCACCGGTAAACCGAACGAACGGGTATATAAGCCGGCAAGTGTTTCATCCATCCACTTAGATGCCGCATAGGGGGACAACGGCCGCGGCTCTACACTCTCTGGGGTTGGCAATAATTCCTGATCCCCATAAACTGCCGAACTGGAAGAAAGTACAACTCGCGCTACTTTTGCCTGGCTGGCGAACTGTAAAACAAGGTTCGTGCCCGTCACGTTGGTTTCAAAACAACCCGCAGGATCTTGCATCGATGCAATTACAGATACCTGAGCCGCCAGATGGAAGATCACATCCACACCGTACACAGCTTCAGAAACCTGCTTCCGATCGCGAATATCTCCCTGCGCGAATTCGATCTCCTTCTGAACATGCAGAAGATTCTCCAGCTTTCCTGTAGAGAGGTTATCCAGTACCCGAACCTGATATCCCCTCCCAAGGAGGGAACTCACCAGGTGTGACCCGATGAAACCTGCTCCACCAGTAACCAGCGCAAGCGGCATTAAAAACCTTTCAGCTTGATCACAGTGCCAAGCGTTTTGAAAAGGATCAGGATATCCAGTAACAGATTGCGATGCTTGATATAGTAGAGATCATATTCGAGCTTGACTGCCGAAGTCTCTACATCACCAGCATAGCCGAAATTTACCTGGGCCCAACCTGTTACACCCGGTTTTACGAGCAAGCGGGCACGGTAAAAGGGCAGCTTCTGCTGTAATTCCTGAACAAAACCCGGACGCTCAGAACGAGGACCAACCAGGCTCATCTGACCGAGTAGCACATTGATGAACTGTGGAAATTCATCAACATGGCTCTTACGCAGTAAATTTCCCACACGGGTGATCCGAGAATCATTCGTTTCTGTGAAACGCAATTTACCGTCTTTTTCCGAATCTTGACGCATGGTGCGGAATTTGAGGATATTATACGGCTGCCCGCCTTTTCCTAGTCGCACCTGTTTATATAGAACGGGTTTACCGGAATCGATCAGGATCACCAGTGCGGTGATTGGATACACAAGGGCCAATAGAATCATGCCGATCAATCCCCCCACCAGGTCGAGCATCCTCTTCCCAAATTCATACAAACCGCTGGAATTCGTCTGGTCGATAAAAGACCGCACCAACCAGTCGGATTGAAGATGAAATATCGGCACCCTGCTGAGAAGCTCTTCATACGCAACCGGCATAGTGGTTACGTCAATCCCCTTCTCACGGGCATCAAGAATGGCTTGAAAGAGTTCACCATTTAAATCGCCGGTAATGGCTACAATGATCTCTGAAATATCCTCGTCCTGGCATACTTGCAACAGCTGGCTGCCATTTCCCATCACGGGAAGATGGAGTACTTTTTTACCCACTTTTTGGGGGTCATCATCGATCCAACCAACAATATCCAGCGGAGGGGGTGTCAATTTATGCAGCATTCCCAGTAAAGTCTGACCGGCACTTCCCGCGCCTATGATCAATACCTTACGCAGGAAGTGTCTGGCTGTAAAGATACGGATATAGATCAGGCGCCAGAGCATCGTCAGTATCATGGTGCAAACAATAAATACAGCCACACCTCTGCGAGGTAACGAGTTTGGCGGAGAAGTAAAGTAAACCAGCAGATAAAGCGCCAGGTAAATCAACCCTGCGATCAAGATCCATTGCAGAGTATCCTTCCACCTGCCAGCACGGTGAATATCATACAACTCCATCAGCAATATGATCCACAGGATAGGCAGCAGATAGAACCAAAAATCCGGCCGTGTTTTCAGAAATTCCCAGGAGAAATTCAACCAGGAATCGCCCATGGACCAGTAATACAGGGCAATCAGCAATGCAATAATCCCTGCAATCAGATCACCTAGCAAGAGGAGAGTAACACGTTCACGTGGTCGCAGCCGCCACTGTCCTTTTTTCTGTGTTTTTCCGTTCATGATGTTATTGTTCTACGGCTTTGCTTTCTTCAGTACGATGAACCCGGCTATGAAACCGCTTCCCCAGCAAATATGCATGGTGGCAATTGCAACAGGTATGCCTATTATAAACGGAAGATCGTTTGAACGCAGTGCCAGAAAGATTCCGGTTGAAAGCAGCATGAATAAATATAAGCACAGCGCAACTGCTAAGAGACTGGTAAAAATCCAGTGGAAAGGAGCCAGGAAAACCAGTGTAATCAGACCAGCAACAAATACCGGTGGTAACGCCTGACGCCAGCGCAGCGATTTTGGATATTTTCTAACCATTTGCGCCTTCCAGAACCCGTACCGCCAATATTGAGAGGCCAAAGCTTTTACATTGGATCGGGCATAGTAGGAACTTTGGATCTGTGCATCCAGCCAAACAGTTCCACCACTCTGTCGGATGCGGGTATTTAATTCATAATCTTCATTAGCCAGCAGATTCTCATCATACCCACCGAGAGCAAGCAATTCAACACGGCGAAATGCTCCGAATGGAACCGTGTCTACCGGTCCGGAAGCAACTCCCAAACGGTAGCCGGCATCACCCACGCCCAGAGGTGTGGCCGCAGCGCGAGCAATACTCCGTGCTAGCCAGCTATCATTACCGGGCAGAATTTTCCACAGGCCACCCACATTCGTGCCAAGGTTGTTTTCCAGGTCAGCGATACAGCGGGTAACATAATCATTCGCAGGCACTGAGTGAGCATCCATACGGACGATGTACTCGCCCGTTGCTTGCTGCAGGGCAGAATTCAACCCTGCTGGGATTGTGCGCCGCAGATTATCCACCACAATGATCTTAAGCTCAGGGTGAGATTTGGAATATCTGGTGATCTCTGCACGGGTCAGATCAGTAGAAAGACCATCCGCGATAATGACTTCCATATCTTTCACAGGGAAAGTCTGGCTGCAAAGACCGGCAAGAGTTTTTGCTATGGTTCTCTCTTCGTTATAGCAAGGAATTATGATGGAAGCTTTAGCCATGAGGAAAATCTTTTCGATTCATCAGGCAATCTGTGACTATTCGGTGATTGCAACAGCTTCGATTTCAACCAGTGCGCCTTTCGGTAAGGCTGCAACCTGAACAGCAGATCTGGCCGGTGGATCTTTCGGAAAGAAACTGGCATAGATGGAATTTACAAGAGCAAAGTCTTGAATGTCTTTCAAGAAAATCAGTGTTTTTACCACATGCGAATAATCACTACCTGCTGCGTTCAATACCGCACCAAGGTTCACCAGCGCCTGATGGACCTCTGCTTCCACCCCACCTGGCACAAGGTTTCCAGTGGTCGGATCAATCCCCAATTGGCCAGAGGTATAAACAAAACCAGCCACTCTGATGGCGTGAGAGTACGGCCCGATAGCGGCCGGAGCGGATGCAGCAGTTATTACTTGCCTGTTCACATTCATAAGTCCTCCATGAAGCTCTGGATTGGTTTATTCAACCTAATGATAACAGATACCCGCCAGGTTTACCTGGCGGGTATCCTTTTTATGCAAAGAAAATGCTTGTATTACTTACCCTCAATGAAAGATTGCGTCCTTTCAAGGGCGATCTCATCCTTGTACTGTTCAGGGGGAGTCTTCATGAAATATGAAGAAGGCGCCAGGAGAGGACCACCAATTCCACGGTCGAGGGCAAGTTTGACACAGCGGACAGCATCGATCACTACACCGGCAGAGTTCGGAGAATCCCACACTTCCAGCTTCATCTCGAGATTCAGCGGGACATCACCGAAAGTTGTCCCTTCCATTCTGATATAGCACCACTTACGATCCGATAACCAGGGCACATAATCACTGGGGCCGACATGGATGTTTTCAGGGTCGAGTTCGTATGGAATCATGCTGGTTACTGCGCCAGTTTTTGAAATCTTCTTTGATTCAAGGCGTTCGCGTTCCAACATATTCAAGAAATCGGTGTTACCACCAAAGTTCAACTGGTAGGTACGATCAATGCGGACACCACGGTCGACAAATAGAGATGCCAATGCACGGTGGGTGATCGTTGCGCCAACCTGGCTCTTGATGTCATCCCCGATGATCGGCAAATTCTTCTCAGCAAAGCGTGTACCCCAGTATCCGGCTGAAGCGATGAATACGGGAATGCAGTTGACCATGCCAACACCGGCTTCAAGAATCTGCTCGACGTACCACTTGGTTGCCATTTCGGAACCAACCGGTAAATAATTGATAACGACATCGGTGCCAGTATCTTTGAGGATCTTAACGATATCGGCGGTTGGTCCGGGGGCTTTCTTGACTACCTGAGAGAGGTACTTACCCAGTCCATCGTGAGTCATACCCCGATCCACCTTAATCCCGGTCTTCGGTACACTGGTGAACTTGTACGTATTGTTCGGATGAGCAAAGATCGCTTCTGAAATATCCAGGCCAACCTTGGTGTCAACAACATCAAAAGCGGCACTCCACTCAATATCGTGGATGTGGTACCCAGCCAGGTTTACATGCATCAGGCCGGGAACCCGGTCTGTCTCTTTCGCGTTCTTGTAATACTCAACGCCTTGCACCAATGAAGATGCGCAATTCCCGACACCAATGATCGCAACTCTGACCTTCTTATCACCCATTGCTTGACTCCTTCAATAATTATTGCGCGAATCTCATAGGGATTTGTCCCTGTGACATCAACGCGTGCTGGTTATTATATCAACGAATCTGTTTTTCGGAATATTCCGAAATCCATTCGCTGATGTTATCGGTTAAATTCCAGTAAATGGAGAATATCCAGCAGGCAGACATGGAACAACTGCTGCATAATCTGCTCATCGACCTGATAATTACCGCCAAATACGCCATCACCGTATTTTGCGCGAGTCTCCTCAGCATTCAGCACACCGGTAAAAGAAACACCCAGTTTGATGCCTTCTGGCAGATCAGCAACCCGTGTAAATTGGAATGCCTCCATCCAGCTGGCGTGTTCGGGTGCCAGATCGTATTGTTGCGCCAAAGCAGAAACGCTGTGAGATTCCCACCAGCTGTACCAGCTCAGCTTCAATCCAGGGCATTCATTCTGCACTTCCACAAGCTTGGAACTGATGATACTGTTACCGCCATGCCCATTCACGACCAGAATTCGGTGGAAACCCGAATGATTCAGACTCCGTAAGATATCTGCGACAAACTGAATGTATGTTTCACTGCGGACACTGATCGTCCCCGGGTAATTAATAAAATACGGCGAGACCCCAATGGTCAGTTCAGGTGCAACCAGCACACCTGTCTGTTGAGATGCGGCATCTGCCAGAGCCATGGGAATTTTGGTGTCTGTTTGCAGGCTCAGGAAGCCGTGTTGTTCTGAAGCGCCCAAAACAACCATTAAACGATCTTCGGTTTGTAAATACTTCTCGACATCCATCCAATTACATTCGCTAAAACGCATTTTCACCTCTTTGGGTCGATCACTTATCCACGAGTCAGTCTATGCCACAATATTTACCAGGCGGCCAGGAACGACGATAACCTGTCGGGGCTGCTTGCCTTCCAGTGTCTTTTGAACTACCTCACTGGCTAGAGCTATCTGGCGAGCATCTTCTTCCGTCGTTCCAACAGGAACTGAAATGCGGTCGCGCAACTTTCCATTCACTTGAACGATCAGTGTGATCATATCTTCTGCCGCAGCCGCTGCATCTACCGCTGGCCAATGTTGTTGATGGATGGAATAAGGTTTGCCCATCCGCTGCCAGAGTTCTTCAGCCATGTGAGGGGCAATCGGGGCCAGCATCAGCGCATAGGTCTCAAGTACTTCTTTCCATACCGGAGAATTGGCACCACCGGCCAGTTTGGCTCTAACCAGATCGTTCAAAAGCTCCATCAGCGCTGAAATGATCGTATTGAATTCAAGGGTCTCAAAATCCCTGGTCACTCCAAACAAAGTTTGATGTAGCTTGCGACGGATGCTTCGCAACATTTCTGCATCCGGTTTCTCACCAGACGAAGGATCAGTGAACAGCGACCAGACACGGCGCATCCAGCGGGCGCTTCCTTCAATACCGGTGCTGGACCAGGGACCTCCCTGCTCCCAGCGTGCAAAGAACATCAGGTAAGCCCGTACAGTATCCGCGCCATACTGTGCTACCAGCTTATCTGGCGCAACCACATTACCGCGACTCTTGCTCATTTTCTCTGAATCTTCACCCAGCACCATACCCTGGTTTCGCAGAACGATCATCGGTTCAGTATCAGGTAAAATACCAATCGCGTGGAGTGCTTTGTGGAAAAAGCGCGTATAGATCAGATGCATGTTTGCGTGTTCAATGCCGCCTGTGTAGATATCCACAGGCATCCAGTACGCGTATTCCTTCGGGTCAAATGGACCTGCCGCATAATGGGGTGATAAGTACCTCAAATGGTACCAGGAGCTGCACATGAAAGTATCCATTGTGTCAGTCTCCCGGGTGGCTGCAGCCCCACATTGTGGGCAAGTGGTTTCCTTCCAGGTTGGGTGAAGCTTCAATGGACTTTCCCCAGTTGGCTTCCATTCCACATCATCAGGTAGAAGGATCGGCAGGCGTGATTCAACTTCTGGGACAGTGCCACATTTGGGGCAGTACACCATTGGAATCGGAGCTCCCCAGTAACGCTGGCGGGAGATCAACCAGTCACGCAGCCGGTAATTGGTTGACGCCTTACCGACACCCAACTTTTCCACGAATTCGATGGCTGCTTTTTTTGCTACTTCCGCAGGTGTGCCGGATAATTGTCCGGAATTTACCATCCTGCCATACGCGGGTACCGCCGCGGTCAGGTCCTTACCCTCCAAATTATCCAAGCCTTCTGGTTGGATCACTACCCTGATATCCAGGCCAAATTTTCGGGCAAACTCAAAATCTCTCTGATCATGGGCAGGAACCCCCATCACGGCACCGGTTCCATACGTCATCAGAACATAATCCGCTATCCACACTGGAATCTTTTCTCCGCTTGCCGGGTTGATGGCATAACCTCCAGTGAAAACACCGGTCTTTTCTTTATCGGTCGCTTCCCTTTGGATATCTGACTGACGTAATGCCTGGTTGATATAATCAGTCACAGCCTGTTTGTGCTCAGCGGTTGTGATCTTGCTGACGAGTGGATTTTCAGGTGCCAGGACCATAAAACTGACACCCCAGAGGGTATCCGGACGGGTAGTGAATACCTCTACCTCTTCTTCACATTCTGTGTTAAAGCGAACTAGCGCGCCTTCAGAACGACCGATCCAATTCGTCTCCAGCACTCGAACCCTTTCTGCCCAATCGATATTCGAGTAATCCAGTAATTCATCCGCGAATTGAGTTGTGCGAAAGAACCATTGTTCCAGATTCTTTTTGATCACAGGTGTATTGCAGCGCTCACAATGCCGGTCATCTCCCCAGACTTGTTCACGCGCAAGAGTCGTATTGCAATTAGGGCACCAGTCTACCGGGGACATCTTTCGGTAAGCCAGATTGTTCTTGTAGAATTGCAGGAAGAACCATTGTGTCCAGCGATAGTACTCCGGATCCGAACTGACTGCTTCACGACGCCAGTCAAACATGGCACCCATAGAACGGAACTGGCTGCGCATCTTATCAATGTTGGCATAAGTCCAAGTCTTCGGGTGAATGTTTCGCTTAATCGCGGCATTCTCTGCCGGAAGGCCAAATGAATCGAAACCCATCGGGAAGAGTACATTGTAACCTTGCATCCGTTTGAATCTGGCTCGTGCATCTGGCGGCATCATAGCATACCAGTGTCCTATGTGTAAGTCGCCAGAAGGATATGGCAGCATGGTCAGGGCGTAATACTTTGGCCGGTTGGGATCGATATCGGAATGATATAGCCCATCTTCCTCCCATTTCTTCTGCCATCGTGATTCGATATCTGCCGGATTGTAAAAGTTTGTATCGTGTGGGTCTGCCATTGTGACTCCTGTTTTCTGTTGGTGGTTAAGGGCACTACACATGCAAAAAACAAAAAACCTCCGCCCATCAGGGACGGAGATCTCCGCGGTACCACCCTGTTTGCCCGCAATCGCGGACCTCTCAGGTTGCTATAACGGGCTTACCCGTAACCGGCTGATGATTTCACCGGTTCAGCTTGCCATTTCTGGCAACAGGTGAGTTTGCCCTATCGCGCTCCGTTGCACCCACCGGGATCTCAGCTCAACTCCCGATTCTCTGACGGATGGGCTATTACTCCTGTTCTTGCTTTAGTGGACCCAGAGAGATTCGAACTCTCGGCCTTCTCAATGCCATTGAGACGCGCTCCCAACTGCGCTATGGGCCCTTGGCTTGCCTGTGATTGCAGTGGACCTGGAGGGATTCGAACCCTCGGCCTCTTCAGTGCGATTGAAGCGCGCTCCCAACTGCGCTACAGGCCCCTAGTTCAAGGTGGAAAGATTTTACCCTTCAGCCTATAGATTGTCAAGCGTTTTTTAGTTATAAACCGGATGATATCTGCAATAATGACTTGGCCAACCCGACGGCACTCCCCGCATCCGGTGCGTACCCATCCGCCCCGATCTCTTGCGCGAAGGGTTCTCTCACCGGTGCTCCACCAACCATCACCTTCACCTTGTCGCGAATCCCTGCAGCTTTCAGGCTGTCGATGGTTGTTTTCATATTGATCATCGTGGTGGTCAGCATGGCAGACATCCCGATCAACTCTGCACCCGTTTCGCGGATCTTCTCAACAAACATCTCCGGAGAAACATCGGTTCCCAGGTCGATCACTTCAAACGCCGCACCTTCTAGCATCATCCCCACAAGGTTCTTACCAATATCGTGCTGGTCACCGCGAACTGTCCCCAGGATCACCTTCGCGATTGGCTTATAGTCTTCAGCTACGAGAAGAGGGCGAAGTAATGCCAGCCCTGCTTGCATGGTCCGCGCAGAAACGAGCATCTCAGGTACGAAATACTCGCCTTCCTGAAACAGGCGGCCAACTTCATCCATAGCAGACATCATGGCAATGTTCAAGATCTCCTGCGGGCCTTTACCTGCTTCCAGCGCGGCAGTAACCCCCCTGGTGCATCCCTGTGGATTGCCATCTAAAATACTGTCAAAAACCGTTTGAAATAATGGATCCATCCTGATCTCCATATACTATCAGATTTACTTAAAATCAACACCCATTATCGGCGATTCTTCTTTCTCTTGATTACCTCACTGCCGATGTTAATCCCGAATTTTGGCAAAATCACCCGATGTAATAAGAGGATCATACCCGTGAAGGCAAATGCTATGCCAAACACGAGTAGACTGCTGGAAAGGTTATTCATGATCTTTGGATCAACCAGCATAACGATTGCCAGGGTAAGCATCAGGGCTCCGCCGATAAGTTTCAAGATCCTTCCATGCTTCTCTTCCAACCGGCTGGTTTTCAAGGTAACGACCACTGTGCCAAAGATCGCCATTTCATCCAACTGATAGATCACCATATACAGGATCAACAAGCCAATGAACGTGCCTGTGGTGACATTATGCGCAGTCAATAAATTCGACCAAAGAACGGGAAAACCAGCAGTGCATGAAAATTCCACTAGTGAGACACCAGCAGAAAGGACTACCGTTGCACCAGCCAAACCCCAGAAATTATCTGATTTAGCCAGCACATTGCGCATTTTTGGCAACAAACTGCTTTTATCCTTATCTGAAATCGTCAAAGACACACCTTCTTTATAAAAGAAGTAATCTTTGATATTGATGATCGCCATTACAAAAGCCACGAGCGCAACCACAATTTGGATCCATCCTACAAAGCTGACAACTTTCAATACGCTGAATAGTCCTGCTATGAAGAGCGCATAAATACCCGCTGTGACAGTCAAAAAGATCAAACCGATCAATAGCACTTTTCGACGAGACCCGGTATGGATAGCAAGCGCCATCAGCATGGAAAGAACCCACAGAGAACAGGGGTTGAAGCCATCCACAAAAGATATTAGCAGCGTGCTGATAGTAAGGGATTGCGCGTTCAGGTCGATTCGTCCGAGCAGCGGAACGTCAATATACGATGCATTCGGGTCCACTACCTCAGGCTGTACGGGACCAGTCACCGCTCCTCCGTCCGTCCCGTCAATAATTCCTGCGCCTGCATCCGGGCAGCCGTTCGAAAGGCAAGCTTCTACTGCGGCCTGTATTTGTTCCTGAATAACATCACTAAACCCCACGAAATGCTGCGTTCCGATAAATGTTGTCGGCACGCCAGTGGGCTCGAAACCGTACGCAAGTGCCATTTTAAACATCAGCTCCCGGTTGGTATCGCTATTCCACACCTCATAAGCACGTATCTCAATTGACGGATTGACAGCCGCCAACTCTTCGAGGAAAGGTTTCTCGGCAGCACAATGTGGGCAGCCATCACCCCAGAATAGGTAAATGATGGGGTGGTCACTATTTTGGGCTTGCGCCTGAACGGTTGCTGCTCCCAGCCAAACCATGGTGACCGTGATCAACAGCACAAGAACTAACTTGAACGGGTTTCTTTTAACCCACGAAAGCATAGATCCTCCACCGGGGGTGGCATTGCCACCCCCGCAAGATATTTGTTAATTTCTCCCCAATTGTATCAAATAAACCCACTTACCTTGAAAGGATCAACGGGCGCTCACACGGTTCTTCATATCTTTCATCCAGAGGGTAATCAAAGCCCCGAGCATTATCATCACTACGCATACCAACATAGCGGGTAGGAAGTCACCCTTCCCGGTCCTCAGAGCTTCCATAATATAAACAAAGACGACGGATGCCTGCCCAATCAGCTGGATCAATCCATTGGATGTTCCTTCTGGTGTCGGATACGTCACTTCGGCTACATATTGCATCCCTACCGGGCTGGTGCTGATAAGGAAGAAACCAAAAATAAATGAGCTTGTAAACAACAACCAAGGCAAATGGGTCAGCGTGAGACCAATGAGGCCAGGTATGGATAGAAACATACCGATTCGAATGAAAAGAACCCGCTTCCCCGTCTTATCCGAGATGGCAGGAATAGCAACCGCTCCAACCAACCCACCCAGGATCAGCATGGCACCCATCGTTCCCGCATCCATAGCGGAAAATCCCCGGGGTTTGATAATCCCTTCCACCCAGGTAGAGATGCCATTAAAAACACCCATCCCCAGAAACCAGATGGCTGCATACAGCCAGAATCCTGGCTGGCGGATGGCATGTTTCAAACCAGCCAACATCAACGAACGTTCTTCCATCTCCGGGGGGCAAGGTGGAGAGGTGGGTTTATCCCCTGCGAATACAATAAAAAGGATCGCTGTGAGAGCCGCAAAACCACCAAATGCCAGCTGCATATTGGCGATACCCATCCCAATCAAAGATGGCGGCAGTACCATACCTACCGCAGTTCCCACCAAATTAGCTAGAATCACCAATCCCACTGCGGTCGCACGTTCTTTCGGGCCAAACCAATTGGCAGCAGCTTTCGTCCAGGAGTTCAATAAGAAGGGTTGCGCGGCTGCCAATCCGATGGTACTGATCAGTACCAGAGAGTAATGATCGGCTGCCAGGCCGCGAGCGATTCCACTGATGCCCATTAAGATTGCTCCGATCGATACTGCGAACTTGAAACCGATCGTATCGATCAACCAGGATACTGGAATGGACAATGGGATGAATGCGACCATGAAGCTCATCGCCAGAAAACCGATCTGTAATTCGCTCACGCCATAATATTCCGCAGCGGCACCATTGATCGGCGCGTAAGAAATCCATAGTAGTTGGATGGCTAGATTGATCAACATAAAGACAACAAGTACTACCCATCTTTTGGGGTATAGCGTATAACCTGATGTTTGATCCATAAATAACCTCATAAAGTATAGAATAAGAACTCATTCGAATTAACACTGAGTAATTCCTACCGATACGCTCCCAGCCTGTTGCACCTCCTCGATATTGTTCCTATCTCTTGTTCCAGCGAGATGTACTACTCACCATCTGGCACCGAATATCGCAACCTCGGTGATCTCATAGTGTTAAGATGGATATACTTATACCATTACAGAGGAAAAAACATGATCCAATCTGCTTTATGCTCTCTAAAGACTGGCGCTTCCATATCCGCCGACCCTGAAAACTTGGCTGCATGCGCTCAAGAGCTCAATGCTTTGGACGTTCCCCTGACCTTGAATCAAGAGGGAGGTCAACTCAGGCTCTCCCATCCATCCAATTCGAATCAACTGGGATTTATCCCGGCTATCCTGCCAGGCTCTCTGGGTGATGCTTCTTTTCTGACGACTTATGGTACCCGGTTTGCTCTGTACACGGGCGCTATGGCCAATGGAATTGCTTCAGAGGATCTGGTGATCGCGATGGGCAAGGCGGGTATGATGGGATCATTTGGCGCTGGTGGATTACTACCAGATCGCATCGAACACGCCATCCAAACAATCCAGGCCGCATTGCCAAATGGACCATACGTGTTCAACCTCATCAATAGTCCGAATGAACCCGCCCTGGAAGGTAAGACTGCAGAACTGTACATCAAATACGACCTTCCAGTGATCGAAGCCTCTGCCTACCTGGGGCTGACGATCAATCTGGTGCGGTATCGCGCAAGCGGATTAACTGAGGGCGTGGATGGCCGGATACAAGTACGGCATCACATCATTGCCAAAGTCTCCCGCAAAGAGATCGCGAAGCGCTTTCTAGAACCAGCTCCAGATGATCTGCTCAACCAGTTGATCTCAGCTGGGCTGATCACCTCACGACAAGCTGAACTGGCACGCCAGGTCCCAATGGCAGATGATATAACAGTGGAAGCGGACTCTGGCGGGCACACGGACAATCGTCCCCTGGTAAATGCGCTACCCGCGATCATCCGATTAAGAGATACTATTCAGGAACAACGCAATTACCCTCATCGGGTGCGAATCGGCGCCGCCGGAGGGATCTCCACGCCTGAAGCAGCCCTCGCCGCCTTTACGATGGGCTCAGCATACATCACCACCGGATCCATCAATCAGGCTTGCGTCGAGGCTGCTGCCAGCGAACATACACGCCGGTTACTTCAGCAAGCCGAAATGACCGATGTGGCAATGGCTCCTGCTAGTGATATGTTCGAAATGGGAGTGAGAGTGCAGGTGCTAAAACGCGGAACCATGTTCGCGATGCGAGGGCAGAAGCTATTTGAGATCTACAGCCGCTACAATTCTATCGATGAAATTCCTGCCACGGAACGTGAAAAGCTGGAAGCCAGTACTTTCCAGATGTCACTTGTAGATGTCTGGCAGGAATGCCTGAAATTCTTCACCGTCCGCGATCCCCGGCAAATAGAACGAGCGGAAAAAGATCCCCACGCTAAAATGGCACTGATCTTTCGCTGGTATCTGGGGCTTTCTTCCCGCTGGTCCAATATCGGAGAGAAGGGTCGTGAAATGGATTATCAGGTGTGGTGCGGCCCTGCGATGGGGGCATTCAATGATTGGGTGAAAGGTACATACCTAGAGCAGGTTGAAAACCGTCATGCACCGGATGCCAACCTGCACATCCTCACCGGGGCTGCCTATTTGCTGCGCCTGAGCTATCTGGTCAGCCAGGGGATCAAGATCCACCCAACTCTGGCGACATACATCCCTCAAAAGCGCTTGATACAAGCCTAGCTGTGATGGACTCCGGAAGAGTTCAATAAGCGCCAGGGTCTCTGATTGTGAGCTTGAGATCAATTGGGGCTTGCTCTGCCAGTTGGCAAACCGTCAGTACATAGTCATCCACCTGCCGCCATACCGTTCGAAGTGGATACGGTAAACCCATGACAACGACCTCAAACTGCTTCCAGCCTGAAAAATGGGTTGACTGCTGCAACCACGGATGGCATTCTACCATCCGAGTATCTATGGAAAGACCTCGACCGAGTGCCTTCAATACAGCTTCTTTTGCACTCCAAAGCAGGCTGCTATTGAACGGAATATCCTTGCTGTCAGCCAGCCAAAATCTCTCATTCCGGGTGAAATAATCCTCCAGAAATGCAGCAGAATGGGATGTGATCTTTTCCACATCACATCCAAAAATGTTGGTTTCGTTCTTTGAAAATCCGGCTAGTAACACACCGGCACTGTGAGATATCGAAATGCTCCCAAAGGGTTTACCCGCCACCAACACACCGGGCTTCCCGGTATAATCCTTTAATATCTCAACACTACACGCTTCCCCTTCCGGAAGTTTTGCGACTCGCACGATGAGCTGCTTTACCAGCCAGCGGCTGGCAAGCCATTCATCTCTTCTCCGCGGAATTGTCAAGCGCGTAAAGACTTGCTGTTCATGCGGCAACTGCAGTGATTCCATCTGCTTGCGGCTTTTTTCAATCCCGCTGGAATAGTTCCAGAACTCTAGCTCGATCATAAGAGAATCGGGCGGCGGAGTACCATCTTTCGCCGCCCGATAAAATGATTTACTAGCTATTTTCAATCAGAACCCGCATTGGAGCCAGCAGTCCAGGGTCCGATGTATAAGGCAACGGAGATGTCTGATAATTCTGCAACTCCAGAAACACCCGGCCTTTTGAATCTACTACCCGAGCATTAAACCGTAGAAGACCATCTGATTGAACCGGATGAACCTCTGCGAAAATGGCTTCACCATTGACTGGTCTTGGGTAGATCACCAGGCTGCCGATCGCATGCGGTAATGCCATGGTACCAGTAGATGCCGCTTCCCACAAACCAGCAGTCTGGAAGCATAGCTCCACCAGCATGGGGATGCTCAACTGTCCATCTTTCGCGGCATCCTTCACTCGTTCAGCAAGTTTCCCTAGAATTGCGTCCCCAGATCGGCTGGCGCAATCGATTACCTGAAAAGACGGGCCATGGAAGTACAACCGGTAGATATCGTCCGCGCACACCGCAGCAGCGTCTGCCCAAACTGGGATGTCTGTGGAAACAGCCGCTGTAATCGTCTTCTCAACAAGATATACTTTACCGCTGAAGTGCAGTAAGTGTTGATTGCTCCCATCGTGTCGAGCTGAATCAGATTCCAGGGTCGCATACACTACAAGGTTGTCGTTCTCTTTCACTGCACGGGCTTTCCACTGAATATGGCGTGGCTGGTTTTTATAGAATTTAAACGGAGCCAGGAATCGGATATCTTCCAATCTCTCGACTGAAAAACCACCTTTCCTCCCGGCCAGGGTACTGGCAATATGCCGGGCAGCTACAGAGAATCCCTCGATCCCAATCACGCCAGGTAATACCGGTGTCCCGTTGATCGCATGATCCTGCAGGAAAGCGTGATTGGCTGGATCCAGCATGGTTTCTAAATGCAGCATTCCCTGAGCATCAAAATCAACCACATGGGAAAGCATGGCATGTTCAGGTGTTCCGGCACGTAAGGCAGCATCCGCACGAGCTGTATCCAACCCGTGACCTTCCCCGACAGGCAGTTGCAGTCCGCCCAGGTTTCCTGCAAGGATCACCTCACCCCGTGTCCCAGCTTCTAATTCCCGGCGGACAAAAACTGCAGCTGCTCCAGGCTTCATCATCGTGATCCCTGCACGTTCCATCATTAATGGAATGCTGCCGCGGCTGGCCATACCCACTTCCGCCCACGCGCCCCAATCTATGGAGATCGCCTGCACTGCGGGTTGGGTGTTGTTCAACCAGGCGGAAATCTTGCTCAAGCCATCATTGGCGGCACTATAATCCACCTGTCCGGCATTTCCAAAACGTCCGGCTACCGAAGTAAAGAATACCACCCGTCGCGGCGAACATTCCATCTTCTGCATTTCTTTATACAGGTTATAGAAGCCGTCCATCTTTACATCCATCACCTGATGGAATTCCTCAAACGACTTGCTTTCCAGCTTTCGGCTCTTCTCAACTCCCGCAGCATGGATGAAAACATCCACCCGTCCAGCTTTTGTTGCAATCAACCGGACTGCCTCGCTAGTGGATCGAGCATCCTGAACATCACAGATGATATTTTCCACGTGACCACCCAATGCCGAGACCGCTGCAATCATCTCATGCATGGCTTTTGCCTTATCCAGCATGGATAATTGCTCACCGATGGCAACTGGTGTTGCTTTCTTCCCAGCATCTGTGATGGCTGCAGCAATCTCACTCTTCAATCCCTCCCGATCTTCAGCAAGTTTTTTCAGGCGAGGATCTTCAGCAGGCAGCAGAGGACTACGACTTAGAAGATAGAATGTTCCTTGGGTAGCATGGGCTAGATCTATTACTATGGGTGGAATTATGCCCGCCGTACCACCAGAAACAACAAAAACCGATCCACGGGCTAAGGACAGGGTATTTGCCGGAACTTCTTCTTCAATGACGACTGGCGTGTAACGTAAGTCACCTTGCCGGCTGATCTCAACGGCAGACGAATCGTGTAGAGTCTCATCCAGCAACTGACTGGCAATGTTTGTCGGGCTAGAAGCTATCTCAAAATCGACCACTTTAGCGAATGTCAGTTTCCGTTCTCTCGCAAGTGATTTTACAAAGCCAGTAACAACACCGCCCAACGGGTTGAAAGTACCAGAAAAACCCATCAGGCCTCCCATCCGGGTGGCTGCGATCACAAATGTCTGATCAGGCAAGACTTTTGCAAGGGCGAAGAGCGTTTCAACCCGCTGATTAATGGCTGATTTCCACATGGTTAGATCTGTGTTTCTCCAAGCAGGGTCTGATTCTATCGCGGGCAAGAAGTAAACACCCTGAATCGCGCCTCTCTCATTCCATTCCATAGCCTGGCTGGCAGCGTCAGAAGCGGCCACGGTCAGGGTTTGCACACCCCGGGCTTTCAGCTTTTTTACCAATGCATCAGCAACCTTCCCGGAGTCTCTAACGATCAAGATCCGGCTATTTTCATTAAGTTCAACACCGGTAGGCAAACAGAGATCCAATCTCGGCCGCATTACCAATCGTGGAACTCGTCTCTGGATGGCCGGGTCAACCTCTTCTTTGTAGACTTCGCGCTTTGGCTCTTCGGCTGGCCCCCCACTTGCCTGCGACTTTTCGAGGTTCGATTGTGATAGATTTTCCACAACGAAACCGATTACCTTGTTCAAAGTATTGTATTCAGAAAGGCGCAAGTCTTCACGCCGGGGAATACCGTAGAATGTCCGAATCGACGCAAATAGTTCAGCCTGTTTGACTGTATCGATACCCAGATCAGCTTCAAGGTCCAATTCCAGGTCTAGCATCTCTGGCGGGTAGCCGGTTTTCTCGCTAACCACTCCGAGGACGTGTACTCGGATCTCATCTGGTCCGCTTCCGTTTTCTATTCCTGGGGCCGCTGCTTCCGAGCTTTTTTCCACGATAGGCTGTTCCGCCACCAGCGGAACGGGAGTTTGCATGGAAGTAGGTACTGAACTTTGATCCAGGTTACCAGTTACAAACCCGATTACTTTATTGAGGGTATTGTATTCAGCCAATCCCAAGTCTTCCCGTCGGGGGATACCGTAATGCGTGCGGATGGCCGCGAACAATTCCGCTTGTTTGACCGTATCTATGCCCAGGTCTGCTTCCAGATCCAATTCCAGATCTAGCATCTCTGGCGGATAACCAGTCTTTTCACTGACTACCTGAAGCACATGAGTCTTTATTTCATCTACGTCTGCGGTTCGCTGTACACTGGCAGCGGGGACGGGTGAAACTGTGCTGCCCGTTAAAGCCTTCGAACTGCTTGTTTTAGTCGCAGTTTCCATCACAGCGCTGGGGTGAATATTCCCCGGCCGACCTGCCCAGAGGGTAGGACCTTGCCCGTATTGCCAATGGGATCCGGCCGGAATGCGACGCGGTTCCCCCTGGTCTTTGATCCGCAGTGTTCTGGTTGTGAGTTCCAGGTCTGCATGGTCATAGCCTGACATTTCCATCAACCAGGGTCGGTAAACAGCCTGATTGATCCGATCACCGCTGCCTTCAACTTTCCGGTACAGGGACATAGCGATCTGTGACCCAAACCCGGCTCCCAGTCTTAAAGCATACTGTGGGTCATACTTGCCACCGCGAGAAAGATTCAGGTCTCCCAGATCCGTGTCTGGTTCGAAACCCTCATGGATATGCGCGATCGGTGGTACCTTTCCCGTTTCCAGGATCTTGACAGCAATGACATCCTCAATGCCAACCCCCATGGAATGACCGGTAAAGCCCTTGGTATTCGCCACGATCACTTGATTAGCCACTGATCCGAAAGTCTGTCTCAAGGCATGGATCTCTGCCGCTGCGCTGCCGCCACGAGCAGGAGTGTACGTTTCGTGAGAGATGAAAGCCAGGCGGGGAGCTATGTCAGCGCGAAGGTCATTGAAACGAGATTCAGCCACGCTGATTAACCGTTCCATGATAGAGGAAACATGGTTCACGTCCAACCGTGTTCCGTGAAAAGCTGAATTGGCAGTCACAGTAGCGGCTACCTCGCAAATTCCTCGCACCCCGCGTTCACGTGCAGCATCTTCACATTCTAGCACCAAAGCTGCCGCGCCCATCCCCATGATCATGCCATTGCGTCGTCGGTCAAATGGGAGTGCGGCTATACGCACATTCCCTTCAGTCGTAGCGGCACCGCTGGCAAACATGCTAGTACCGATCCATTTAACCAGGTTGGGATTCGTCACATCATCGCCAGCAATAATGATCACCCGGCGGCATCTACCATTGCGAATCCAGTCCTCCGCAATAGATACCGCGTGAGTGGTCGTCGCGCAGGCTGCATTCACATGGGTATTAGGACCTTTCGCACCGATGTATTCCGCAAATTGCGAATGCCCCATGGATAATACCCGGAAAATGAATCTGCGGTCGAAACTGTAGTTTAGCTGTTCAATATGGTTGCGTAGATCGATTGCCCGCTGTTCCAGTGCGGTCACAACCTGTGGGGTACCCGCCTTGCTAAACTGGAAGATAAGTGTCTGTACTTCATCCAGTTGAGCTGAGAGCACCTGATACTGACTGTATGCGTCAGTTTCCTGAGCCATACGATCTAAACCCGGGAAAGCCGCGCAGAAAATTACACCGGTTTCATCCTGCATGGCTACTGGCAACTTCCAACGGTCAGGTAAATAAGTACCTCTGCTGGTACTTTTATAATTCATCACCAATGGTATGCCAGCATCCCGCAGTGCTTCGATACCCGCGGCGATCGCCAGTTGAGAACTGATGTCCAGCGAACCTACGCGTTCCTCGGGAACACCAAAATCCTTCTCCAGGTCAAAATCTCCCCGCTGGCCTGCCAGCTTGATCGTTTGCTCGACATCTGTCACCTCTTCCATTACAGCTCCAGCTTCGCTTTTGACCAACCGTGTGACCTTCATATCCAGCATGGATTTTCGCAAATCGTCCGAAAAGAGTCCGATGCGCATTTCACCCGATAAGATGCTTTCTATGTTCCGGTCGTCAAAAACCCGGTTATCCTTGCCAGGCAAACCTAAGCCGGCGCCGGTCACCACAACCGAGCCGGTCAACGGCATTCGTCCATCCTGGATACCTTCTATACGCTCTTTTACATACTCCAACTTCTGGACTGGAGATGCGTGTGAGGTGGGTAGATCAGGCTGTACTGGCGTGCCACCAATCCCGCTGGCAAATAATCCGCAAAGAGCTTCATTGAAGCTGGCTTTACCACCTTTCCGTGGGTGGTTGGTTGCAAGGAGTGCCACTCCAGGTTTATCTTTTTGGTTATCTGCTGCCAGGGCGTTAAGAACTCGCTTCGGACCAACCTCTACGAATGCACGAGCCCCCAAATCGTACAATGTGCTCATGCTTTTTACAAATTGCACCGGGGATGCCACCTGAGCACCTAATATCTGAACGATCTCATCACGGGTAGATGGATAAACATCACCGGTGACATTGGCAATAATGGTTCTTTCGGGAGGATGGATATCCATGCGTTTGATCACTTCCATCAGCGGTATACTGGCTGGTGCTACGATGCGCGTATGAAATGCATGTGAGACGGGGATCTTGACTGCCTGGAAGCCTTCTGAGGTGAAGCGGGTCACCGCTTCATCTACAGCTGCCGTTTCGCCACCAATCACCGATTGTAAAGGGCTATTGAGATTGGCAATGACAACGTATCCCTGAATGCTCTGAAGCACCTCCTCCACTTTACCCAGAGGCGCTGAGACGGCAGCCATACAGCCGTTATCTTCCATTTTTAATTTGGTCATCTCCTGACCGCGGGCACTGACAACCTCCAAGGCTTGAGCAAAGCTCATCACCCCGGCTGCCACCAGGGCGGCATATTCACCCAGGCTGTGTCCAATCACCATATCCGGTACAAAACCATATTTTTCCATTACCCTCAGTAAGGCGACATTCGCGGTCAGCATCGCAGGTTGGGTGATGGCCGTATTCTTGAGATTTCTCTCTGCCTGCGCAATGGCTTCTTCATCACCATCCACATAAATGAAAGCTGTCAGAGGTTTACCCAGTATAGGTGACATCACAGCATCCGCCTCGTCAAAGGTTGCCTTCACTACGATTTCAGACTCGTACAGATCTTTTAACATATTCACATATTGTGAACCCTGACCGGGAAACATGAAGACAACTTTTCCGGGATGGCCACTACCGCGGTAAATACCCTGTCCCTGAAGTGCTTGCCATGCGTTCGGCGCGTCCAAATCTAATGCATTCAAGGCTTTCTCTGCGCGTTTCAACAACTCAGCTGCGTCGACATAATCAATCGCAATCCGTTCCTTTTTTGCCACCCGATCCATAGACGGGCAAAATGAGGGAGGGATCTGCCCGTTTTTGACCCGACCGATTTCCCTGGATAATTCCACCTTCAATTCATCGCGGCTGTCTGCTGAAACGAAAAACAATCCCTGGTATGGCAGAGGGGAAGTCTCTGATCTTTGCTGCGCGGTCGGCTGCGGAATGGAGTGGGCATTTGTCGCTGCATACTCAGCTGTGGGCAAGGCTGTCCCGGGGGATGAGATACCTGCCATTGCATCCGCCATGAAATGGATCACCTTTGTGAGAGTGTTGTAATCGGATAGCCGCAGATCTTCCCGACGGGCGATCCCGTAATGGGTACGAATAGATGCAAAGAGCTCGGCTTGTTTGACGGTGTCCACTCCCAGGTCAGCCTCCAGATCCAACTCGAGGTCTAGCATTTCAGGCGGATACCCCGTCTTCTCACTGACCGCTGCGAGGACAAAGCGGGTAATCTCTGCCAGATCCACACCAGCAGCCAGTGGAACAGGGGTTGTCTGAGGTACCTCTGTCATCGGGTCGGCGGGTACTATGTGAGCTGCAGAGTCTGCAGCAGCCGGCTGAGCCGATACGAATAACGTGCCAGAAAGTTCCAGCATTCCCGGGCGGTATTCTTCCAATACCACATGGAAATTTGTGCCGCCGAATCCAAAAGAACTAATACCGGCACGTCGGGCCTCCCCTTTGTTTACTTCCCAGGATTGCAGAGAAGTATTCACATAAAACGGCATCCCTGAAAAGTCGATATTTGGGTTTGGACGATCAAAATTAACAGAAGGGGGAAGTACTTTATGATACAGCGCCAGGCTGGTTTTCAATAATCCAACTGCGCCCGCCGCAGATTTGAGATGCCCAATATTGGATTTGACCGAACCTAAAGCGACTGAACCTTTTCGCATCTGATGCGGCGCGAAAGCGGCATTCAAGCTACCAACCTCTGTGACATCACCCACTTTGGTGGAGGTGCCATGTCCCTCAATCAAACCGACAGTCGCCGGGTTCAACCCGGAATCATTCCAGGCTCTTTCAATAGCACGCTGCTGCCCGAGCGGATTGGGAGCTGTGATCCCTTTTCCCTTTCCATCCGACGAACCGCCAATGCCGCGGATCACAGCGTATATCTTATCGCCAGCAGCTTCCGCATCGTCCAGCCTTTTTAATAAGAAAACAACCGCGCCTTCACCCATCACAAAACCGTTGGCGCCATCCGCGTACGGGCGGGAGCCATCCACAGAAAGCGCGCCGATCTTGCAGAATTTTACATAAGATTCAGGCCCCATGCTACGATCAATACCTCCGGTGAGCACGGCATCGAACTTGCGGTTATCAAGGCCGTCCACGGCAGCCTGCAAAGCGGCTAGAGAAGAAGCGCAAGCAGCATCGGTGACAAAATTTGGCCCACTGAAATTAAAAACATTGGCAACTCGCCCGGCTATGATGTTGCTCAGCTCGCCCGGCATGGTATCTTCCGTGATGTCTGGAACCTTCGCCCGTATGCCGCTCAGTAAGCCATCCAGAAGCGATCGTTGCGTTTCGAGGGGAAGCTGTTGAAAGTTCGGCATGGACTGGAGGATCTCAAGGTATTCTGGGGCATGGATCCGCAGGGTGGAAATATAGTGTCGTTCACCAGCATTTGAATTTCCAAAGATCACCGCCACTCTTTCAGGATCGAGTGGTCGATTAGGATATCCGTAATCGATCAGAGCCTGACTGCTGGCGGCAATTGCCCACTGTTGAGCATAATCCATCATGGATATAACCCGCGGCGGGATGGGTAGACCAAGCTTAAATGCATCCAATTGATATCCCTGAACAAAAGCCCCAATTTTTGTGTAGGTTTTATCGGGTACTGCCGGATCAGGGTCATAATACTTATTAACGCTCCAGCGATCATCTGGCACAGTGGTAATAGAATAGCGGCGGTTAGCGACGTTTTCCCAAAATGCAGGAACATTAAAAGCTTCGGGTAAAATTGCCCCCATACCGACGATGGCGATTGCTTTAGTTTGCGACATTGTTATTCTCCTATCTTCTACCAGTACGAAAGTTCTGTATTCAAAATTTTTTCTGTCACACTTTTTATGATCATCAGCTTTATTAATTTGGTTCTATACCCTCAAGAACACCCACCATCCGCTCGAGTTACGAGCATCCCCTGTGATCAGCCGACAACAGAATCCTGAGCATTGGCAGGAATGAATATCCGCTGGTGGGATTGAACGGTAGATTTGCTATGGGATTTCGCTACAGGGATTTACAAAGTAAAAGAAAAGGATGATAAGATTTCATCATGGAACCCAATTACTCTAGTTTAGACCCTCAGGAAAGAAACAACCGGTTTCTTGCATTATTTTCAGTATTGATAGGGGTTGGCAGTATATGCTCCGGCCTTCTTCCAATTGCCGGGATAATTTTTGGGGCACTTGGCTTGTTTTCAGGAATCCGCGGGCGCAAGTCAGATTCAAAGAACCTGGCGACGATGGGCATCTTCCTATCTGCATTCGGATTGACACTTACTTTTACGTACAGTATTTTTCTGTGGATTTCAAGCAATATCCAATGATTTTCAATCCAGGTAGCCGAACATCATCCGCTTAACGATCAAAGCCTGAAAGAGCAGAAATAGAACGACAGCAGGAATTGAGATCAAAATAATAAAAGAGCCCAACATGCTCCATGGTTGTGCATTCCCCGATTGGACCATCGCATATACCGCCATTGCCAGGGTCACGTTGCTAGCTTTTTCAACAAACAACCACCCGATTGCAAATTCAGAATAAGCAAGCAAGAAAGAGATCATCCCCGCTACAAATATGGAAGGACTGGCTAGCGGTAATGAGATTTTCATAAATGTTGTCCACGGACTCGCGCCATCCAGAAAAGATGCTTCCTCAATCTCTATCGAGACAGTCATGAATCCAGCTCTGAGATTCCAGATGCAAAACGGCAGACCAAAAACTGCATACACAAGGACAAGGGCCAATAATGAGGTTCGCAAATGCAAGGCATTCATTAAAACATAGAGGGGAATTACGAAAGCAATCGGGGGAAGGATAGCAGTCAGCAGCACCACAGTCATCCCAAGCTTCTTTCCCGGAAAGCGGAACCGGGCCATGGCATAAGCAAGCATCATCCCAAAAATGATCGCCAGAAAAGCTGCAGCGCCTGAAACCAGAATGCTATTCAGCAAGAGCTGTGAAAACACAACCGATTGGTAGGGACTATCCAGTACTCGTAAGAATGAAGAGATCGACCATGTCTGCGGAAGCAGCCGAAAGCTTGTTGCTCTACCAAACAATGAGCCATCAAAGGCGAGTCGTAGTACCCCCCAGATGGGTAAAATCACGAAGGCTCCAATGACCATTAATACAACTTGAAGGAAAAATTGTTTGGCTCTAGTTTTTAACCGCATGGGAACCTCGGGTGACATCATTTTCTAGCCGGATGAAGAATAGAACAAAGACCAACAGGATAACCAGAGTGATCATATTGAGCGCAGCGGCAATGGAAAATTGTCCGCGCGTGAAATATCCAGTTGGATTAAAGAAATTGTAAGATAGAGTTGCGAGTGTCCCCGAAAATTGGTAAAAAGCCTGGAATAAATAGAATTGGTTGAAAGAAAAGATGGCCCTTAAAATCATTGCGGGTAGAACTAATGGCGCCAGCAGCGGGAGGATGACATATCTCAACCTTTGCCAACCACCAGCTCCATCAATACTCGCGGAATCCATCACTTCGGAGGGTATAAAGCGTAAACCTGCAGAGGCTGCCAGCATAATGAAGGGAAATCCATACCAAAGACCCGCGATCAGCAGAATGATGAAAGTTTTCTCCGGAGAATTCTGCCAATCCGCAAGAAAAGAGAATGGGAATGAGCTGCCGTATTTGGCAACACCTAAAGCTAGCCAACCGGTTTCAGGCAGGAAAACATTCCTCCACATCAAAGCCCCGATCATTTCAGGGATTGCCCAGGGGAGAATGAATAAGACCTGCCAGAACGATCGAAACCAGGTACGTTTCTGCCACAAAAGCAGTGCTGCAGATACCCCCAGTATGGTTTGTAGAAGGACTGAAAAAAATGTCCAAAGCAAGTTATATGAAATAATTCCAAGCTGTTCCAAATACTGAAGAAGCGGGAGGTAATTCGAGAAGCCAAGAAAATTCAGCTGCATGGAAGTATATGGAAATTCCTGAAAATTGACTCCCTCTTTCCCACTGATTCCGTTGAAGACTGTTCTGAAGATACCTCCTTGCATGGCTTCACGCAGGGAATTACTATTAAAATCAGTCAGCGAAGCTTCAAACTGATATATCAGCGGGATCAGGGTCAGGAGGGTGAAGAAGAATAGACCAGGGATCAACCACGGCACGGCTTTACGAAACTCATTTTTCTCAGTGGGTGTGTTTTCGCTATTGACTAATTTTCTGCGAAAAATAATACTTCTTAATGGAATCCCTACCAGCATATCCAATCCCTCAGCTGCCGCTAAACAGAGAGGTGCTGTTAGCATAATCGTATACTGTGGCCATTTGGTTGGCCAAAAGAATAAAAAGCAGAGTCCTAAAATCAACCATAGGGCAAAAACTCTATATTTTTTCCAGAGGCGAACTATCCCAAAGATCGCCAGAAGTGTGATGAGGGGATCCAATGAAAACAAAAATGATTCCGGTTGCCAGATACTCGGAGAAAAGAACAACCAGTTTAATGGCTGCCACACGGGGTAATTAGCAGATTGTACTTCTGCCGCTCCAGTTGAATATCGCACGTGGTAAAAAACTGAATCTAACAGGCGAGGTAGGGTGTCTTTCCAAAGGTAAGGGAAACATAATATGAAAACCAGAATGGCTCCTCCCACCCATATGAGGAGCACAAAACCCGTTTGGCTTTGCTTCCTTTCTGAGCGAAGTCTCATTACCCAATCTAGAAAGACTGCAATTCCCACGATGCAATACATATACTTCGACGCCGCAGTCAGACCAAGAAAAACCGCCGAAAGTACGATCCAAAGATTTCTCCTGTGCCTGGTTCCAGTTTCTCTACGCCAAAGGAGATAAAAGAAAACAACCAAAAAACTGGTAAAAGCTGGGATACTTTCCAGCATGATCTCAGAGGTATATTTCACATTGAAAGAGTGGATAGCCTGCAGCAATCCAGCCACCGGGTTCAGTATTGAAATCCCGATCGTGGAGGCTACCCCAAATACAGCGTTCATGATCCTGGCATTTTTTACCAATGGACGTGGCAAATAGATGTTCGGCCCGGCTGTGGTCGGGCTATCCTTTACAAGTGGGTATGCTTTTTCCGGTAACAGGCTCAATCCCAGAAGGATCTTGGTTAACTGCGGGTGTTCAGGGCGGTAATTCGTCTCTAAGAAACCTGAAAATTCTTTATTCTTGATGAGGGTTGCGAATTGCTGAGCTGCGCGAAGATAGTCATCTTCATCATAATCAATGCTTAAGGTTGCCACCGCTTTCCAGCGAACGAACCCGCTGAGACAGATGATGAGGAAAATGAGGATGATTCTTATTATTCGATTGAATTTTCGCATAAGTTTACACGGGTTTTAAATTCATCCTACTCGAGGTGGTAGAGGAGGATCTGGTATGGGTCAAAATCTATCGTTGGCAGAATCGAAAATTGACCATCCGATAAGATTTCCAACTCCAGTGGGGAAGTGCCACCCACTATGGGATCCATCTCATAACTACCAGGTGCTAACTCATCACCGGAATATCTGAGGGTGACATCATGGACAGGTTGCCCGGAAAGATTGACCAGAACCAGAACAACATCATTATCTTGTTTGCGCAAAATTGCGTAGATGTTCCTGTTCCTGACATCTAGTTGTATTAATGAGCCACGAGATAAGGCGGGATACTGCTCGCGAATACGGATTAGAAATTGGTAGAAGCGGAGCAATGAATTGTTGTCTTGTAACTCCTGTGATACATTCGTACGCAGGCTAACTTTCTGTGGATACCTCCATGCATTGCCAGTTGAAAAACCCAGACCCATTTCATCCTTCCATTGCATCGGAAGGCGAATATCTTCATCCGGTTTCATGCCTTGCATACCAATTTCTTCCCCATAATATATGAACGGGGTACCAGGGGCGGTTAACAGAATTGTTGCAGCAACTTTTGCCTTCTCTACACTCCCACCCATGACACTCATCACTCTATTCTGGTCATGGTTCGTTAAGAAGGTGCCAAATTCCCAATCGGGTGCATCCTGTTCGATGAATACCAAACTGCTGTTGATGCTTGAATTTGATTCTGCTTTCACGCTGTTCAAGATCGCGTTGGCGAATTCAAAATTAAAGATCATATCCATCTCATGATCCGCATATTGTGTGGTCTGGCGGGTACTATTACCTGCCACTTCCCCAATCACAAAAGCGTCGGGTTGAATCTTTTTATAATACTCAAAGTAGTCTTTGAACCAGGCATGAGTCGCCGATGTATTTTCTAATAAGTCTCCATCTTCAATAAGATGCTTTGCGGCATCGATCCGAAAACCATCTACACCAACGTCATTTAGCCAGAACGAGGTGATCTTCTGCATTTGCAATGTTACTTCCGGGTTCTGATAATTCAAATCGGGCATGCAGTCACAGAAGTATCCATAATAATATTTTTCAACGCCATCCACCTGCTTTGGGTACCATTGCCTTCCATGCGTGCTATCAGACCACACATACCAGGAGTAATATGGAGAGGTTTCACCCTTTGTAGCACTGATGAAGAATGGATTCTGCGATGAAGTGTGATTGATCACAAGGTCCATGATCACATGGATCCCGCGTGAATGAGCAGCATCCAGGAATCTGATGAAGTCCTGCATCGTTCCATACTCCGGATTGATTGCATAATAATTAATGACATCATATCCGTGATAGGAAGGTGAAGGATGGATTGGCATGAGCCAGATGGCAGTGATCCCTAGATCATCAGATGTATCAGGATCTCCATCATTCAAATAATCTAATTTTTCTGTTAAGCCATTGATATCCCCGATGCCATCCCCATTACTGTCGTAGAAACTGCGAATAAATATCTCATAAACAACGGCATCCTTCCACCAGGGTACCGAGCCATCTGCGCTGGCAGCACCTCCACCGTTATCGGTATCACTGACCAAATATGGATTATTTAAACTACACGCAGTTAAACCTAGCAACAGGATCAGGGAGAGAATTTTCGTTTTCATAAGAGAAAGGCGACCTTTCGGTCGCCAGTTCCATATCGATTTATCCTTTAACACCACCAGATGTCAACCCACTGACGATCTGCTTTTGCAGTGCGACAAACACAAGAGCAACCGGGAGAGCCACAATGATTGCCATGGCTGCAAAACGATTCCATGGAATCGAGTTCGCATATTGCCCGGTCATGTTATACAAAGTCATCGCAAGCGTATAATCCTTCGGCTGTGTCAGGAAAAGCCAGGGGAGGACAAATTCCTGCCAGTGGCCGATAAACCCGATAAAGAAAGTCACAGCCAGCTGCGGTAATGCCAGGGGCAACACAATCTGAAAGAAGGTCTGATTCGCATCAGCTCCGTCAATATAAGCGGCTTCTTCCAATTCCTTAGGTATGGTGTCGAGATACCCTTTCAGGTTCCAAACCGCAAAAGGAAGCGCAGTTGAGATCATCGCGATCCCCACACCGATCAACGAATCCCTTAGGTTAAAGAGGACTCGCCCGGTATTGATCGGATCACATTTTACGAACGGATAGAATGCTGTGATTCCGCTGGTACACACTTTCACCTGCAAGCTGTTCATCAGTAGGAAGAGTGGAGTTGAAAGACCAACAGCTGGCATCAATAATGGGATGAACACAAGAACCATCAAGACCGTGCGCAGTTTGAATTTGAATCTGGAAAAAGCATATGCTGCCGACACAGCGATCAGCAATGAAACTAACCCAACCGAAATGGAGACCAGAAAACTATTCCTGAGAAGTTCTACAAATGTAATTGGATTAGCGGTTGGCCGATCTAGTACCTGTTGAAAAGCTACAAATGAAATTTCTTTCGGGAAAAGTTCCAGCGCGGATGGACGGGTGGATTTTGAACTGAGTGACAGGGTGATGATGTACATGATCGGGAACATTACTTCCGCGACAATCACCAGGCAGAGTAGTTGAATAACGAGTTGCCGCCATAAGGGTAGCCGTTCAGAGGTGTTAGAACTCTTCGCAGTATCCATATTGAGAAAGCGAACCAGAAAATTCTTTTTTTTCGAAGATCTCATGGTCATCTCTCCTAGATGTAACTTTCTGTTGCTTTCGTGACTTTGTTTGTGATCAGGAAGATCACAAGGGCAACAACAAATATGATGACGGCAAAAGCTCCAGCCGCACCGTACAACCGCAGGTTCCTCACCAGGTCGTAAGCGAAGGTAACCAGTAATTCGGTCATCCGGTTCGGACCGCCTCCCGACAAGAAATAGACAAAATTGAACAAGTTGAATGACAGGGTAAAACCGTAGACTGCCGCGGGGATCATAGCGGGCTGCAGCAGCGGTACCGTAATATTCCAGAACTGCTTGGATTTTGAGGCCCCATCAATTGCTGCTGCCTCATAAAGTTCTTTCGGTATGCTCTGCAAAGCCCCGGTTGCAACAAGCACCATAAAGGGCCAGCCAAGCCAGAAATTCGCGATCATCATCGCGTAGTATGCATTTGGTAGACCGCCAGTAGGAATTAACCAGGGTATGGGGGGGTTAATATCCAACAACCAGCGGGTATGTATCGGATTTCCGCCTAAAAAGGTGGAAATGTCGGTTAACAATCGGTTGAAGGCTCCGTACCTTTCATCATAAATATTACGCCATACAGTGCCTACAACGATCGGGGGAATGACCACAGGGAGCACATAAATGGCCCGGTAGATGCGCTTGAACCAGATGCCCTTGATATTCATCAAGTTGGCGATTAGAACACCTGCCGGAACATGCAAGATCACATTGGTAATAGCCCACCAGAAATTGTAGGAGAGTACACGGACAAAGTTAAAATTTTGAACCGGCAACCCCCCCGTGATGATATCAATATAGTTCTGGAATCCTATCCAATTCAATTTTGGTGAACGCAATTGAAGCATCAAATCTTTGGTAGAAAAATCTGAAAACGAGATAATAACCTGAAAGATCAAAGGGTAAAATGTGATAATACCGAGTACAACAAATGCCGGTAAGAGGTATAAATAAGGCAGAAAAGAGCGGAAAGCCTTATCTTTTTTGATACTGGAAGATGGCATAGCGGTCATAAGTGCCTTATCCTTTGTTACGAAGAATAAGAAAAATGGGAAGGTGCGAATGCACCTTCCCATTTTAACCTGATATTACTTGTTTGCGTTTGCAGTTCCAGTCGCTACCCACTCTGCGGGGGTAACTTTGCCCTGGAAGACATCATCCGTACCGCAGAAGTTGGACCAGTAAAGGCCAAGCTGGGGAACCTGAGGACGAATGGTGGAACCGGCATTGAATGCATCCACGAGGGACTGCATTAGCGGATCAGTGATCTCAATGTCGGTGCGGACAGGAACGTGACCGGCTTCGGTCATCATCACGGTCTGGGAAGCCTTGTTGGTCAGATAGAGAGCGACCTCAAGAGCGGCTTCTTTGTTCTGGCTGTTGGGATTGAAGTAGAAACCATCCACGCCGAGGAACGGGGTCGCAGGACCACCGGGGCCGGCTGGCAACGGAGCTACGCCGAGTTTATCACCGAGAGCGGTTTTGTAGTCGCCCATCGCCCAGTTACCATTGGTGATGGCAACCACGGAACCTTCCTGGAACGGAGCCAGACCATCGCTGTCGTTCTTCGGCCAGGCATTCTCAAGGGAGATTGTATAGAGGTTGGTCAGGTAAGAAACGGCATCCACGACACCGGTACCCTGATCGGCAACAACTTTCCAATTCTCATCAAAGATTTGGCCACCGAAGGCGCCAAAGAAGCCATAGTGATGATAGCAGCCATAGCTGATAGAAACAGGGGTTCCACCCTGCATCAGGGCGAGAAGTTCATCGGTTGTGGCGGGAGGGGTGGGGAGGAGTTCCTTGTTGTACCAGAAAGCAACAGCTTTCAGGGTTTCAGGAATACCATACAGTTTACCATCCAGGCTCATACCGTCGATACCAAGCTGATTGACGCCATCCAGCTTACCAGCAGCAATATCCGTGATATCAGCAAGGAAACCACCGCGGACATCATCACCCAGGCTGTCATTTGGAGCAATGAACATATCTGGTCCGGCGCCAGCGCCGACATCGGTGCGATACTTATTGAAGATGTCATTGAAAGGAACCTGCAGGACATTGATCTTGATATTCGGCATGTCAATTGCGGCCTGTTCAAGATTCTTCGTCAGGGCGAGCTCTTCAGCGGAGCCAGTACCGTAAGCATGCCAGAAGGTGACTTCCACTACTTCAGCGGGAGCTACTTCAGCGGGAGCTACTTCGGCGGGTGCAGCAGGAGCGCAGGCAGCCAGAAGCATGGATGCCATGACAACTAATGCAACTAACTTCAAAATTGATTTCATTTCTTCCTCCAGATATTGTTTTGAACGATTCTTTACAGAAAACGAAACAAACGATATTACATGCTCTCTCTAATCACCTCCTCCTTTATAAATATATTATACAGACTCCCTTTCAATAACTTTCAATGGGAATTCTATATGTTGAATTGTCTGAGATGGATTCTCTAACCGCGAAACCAGTATTTTTGCGGCTATCCGACCCGATTCGTCCAGAGGTTGATGAATCGTTGTCAGCCCGAAGAAGGCTGCCATATCGATATCATCAAAACCAATCACCGCCATATCCTGTGGAACTCGTAAGCCCATGACTCGGGCTTCTCGCAAAATGGCAATCGCCTGCAGATCTGTTGCGGCAAAAATCGCCAGTGGTAAACGCTCCCGGGTCATGGCGCGCAAAATGGTACCAATATCCATTGCATACTCGTGCACCAGGTTCTTTTCCGGTACTAATTTTGCTTCGTCCATCGCTTCAAGATACCCCGCAAGCCTGCGAGCGATCGGGTTGATTCCGAAGGTCGGTGCGGATCTACCACCCATGAAAGCGATCCGCCGGTGACCTTTCTCAATCAGGTATTGGGTGGCAAGTTTTCCACCGGCTGTATCATTGATCTCCAGGGATGAAAAATGAGGGTCGTTAAACTCGATGATCACCGTTTCCAAATGATTTTCCAGTAATCTTTTGGAGGTGGCATCTTCCAGTTGCTGTGATACGATGATCAATCCATCCACTGTCCGGCGGATAGGAATAGTTTGCAGATAAGACTGCTCCCTTCCCTTTGTGTCCACTGGCAAAATCACCATTTCAAGGTTGTGTTGGGAGAGCACACTTGCGATTCCGCGCAAACGCTGCGTGAAAGAAGGTTCTGTAAAGAAAGGGATTAATACACCAATTCGGCGAGGAGTATGGGATAACTTGGCTTTTTCAGTAGTAGCGCCAACGTAAGCCAGCTTATCCATCGCTTGAATTATTCTTGCCCGCGTTTCGGGATTCACCCTTTGGGGATAATTGATGGCGCGAGATACAGTCGCGATGGAAACACCCGCTTCTCTGGCAACATCATAAATTGTGGGTGAATTTTTAATCATATCTGCTTTGTGAGGGGACCGCGGCTGATGTAAGAACTTTTATGTAACAGCTTACATATTACACCTTTTCTCAGCACAACGCAAGAGTGTATATAACAATTCACATGAAACACAACACAAAAAAAACAGCCAGCAAAAAGCTGGCTGTTATCAAATAGAAATGTATGCAGATCACTTTTTCTGTTCGATTTTCGCCCAACCGTCGCGGAGCGAAACCGTTTGATTAAACACCAGGTGATCCACAGTTGAATCAAGGTCGACACAGAAGAAGCCTTTCCGTTCAAACTGGAAAGTCTCACCTGGACGAGTAAGTGCCAGACTTGGTTCAACCTTGCATCCGTCTAATACCTTCAAAGCTTCCGGGTTCAGATAATCTAAAAAGCTTTTTCCTTCCTCCACCTTGTTCGGGTTGGATTCAGTAAACAGGTGATCATACAATCGGATTTCCGCATCTAAAGCATGTAAGGCGGATACCCAGTGGATAGTACCCTGAACTTTCCGGCCATCCGGCGCGTACCCACCCTTTGTCTCCGGATCATAAGTACAGTGGATTTCAGTGATTTTTCCGCTGCCGCTGTCTTTTACAAAATCAACACAGCGGATGATATACCCATATCTTAGCCGCACCTCACGTCCCGGTGCCAGTCTAAAATACTTGGGGGGTGGCTCTTCACGAAAATCTTCTGCATCAATATAAATCTCCCGGGAGAATGGAACCTTTCGGTTGCCGGCGGATGGATCTTCGGGATTGTTGATGGCATCCATCTCCTCCACCTGCGCTTCAGGGTAATTCGTGATAATCACCTTGACCGGGTCGAGTACCCCCAACACCCGTTTGGCAGATAGGTTAAGCTCATCGCGGACGAGATGCTCCAGAAGTTCGATCTCGATCAGGTTTTCTTTCTTCGCGACCCCGATGGCATCAATAAAACGGCGTACCGCTTTTGCCGGGTAACCGCGTCGTCGCATACCACAAAGTGTTGGCATCCGTGGATCATTCCATCCTGAGACATAGGAACCATCCACCAGTTGTTTGAGGAAACGCTTACTGAGGATTGTGTATGTCATGTTCAATCTGGCGAATTCTATCTGCCGGGTTTTAAACAAACCAAGTTCCGCAAGAAACCATTCGTACAGCGGCCGATGGTCTTCATAAGCCAGATCGCACAGACTATGAGTGACACCTTCAACCGAATCAGATTGGCCATGAGCAAAGTCATACATGGGATAAATCGGCCACGTACTGCCCGTACGGTGATGGGGCGTTTTGAGGATGCGATACATTGTTGGGTCTCGCATATTAATGTTACTGGATGCCATGTCGATTCTGGCACGCAACACCCGCGAACCCTCTTCAAATTCACCAGCTCGCATTCGCCTGAATAGATCGAGATTCTCTTCGATCGAACGATTTCGGAAAGGACTTTCTCGACCCGGCTCAGTTAATGTACCTCGGTATTCACGGATTTGGTCGGCTGACAGGTCATCCACATAGGCTTTGCCACTGGCAATCAACTGTAATGCCATCTGGTATAGCTGCTCAAAATAATCTGAAGCGTATAATGGTCCCTGATCCCCCCAGCGAAAACCAAGCCACTGGATGTCTTCTTGAATGGCATCCACAAATTCCACGTCTTCTTTCACGGGATTGGTATCATCATACCGGAGGTTGCATACCCCGCCAAAAGCTTCAGCCATGCCAAAATCAATACACAACGCTTTCGCATGACCGATATGCAGATACCCATTCGGTTCTGGAGGAAAGCGGGTCTGCACATAGGTAAATCGGCCGGCTCGCAGATCTTCTTCGATCGCTTCGCGAATGAAATTTGTGTTCTCGGTGGTTGGTTCTACTGTCATTGTGTAACTCCTTCTTGAGGATGAGCAAGCGCCCTGATATTCATTCAGGGCGCTTGTTCCACAGGCTGAGGGCAAAGGATTCGAACCTCTATTGACAGATCCAGAGTCTGCAGTCCTACCATTGGACGAGCCCCCAGTGCAATCAGCGAAACCTATTTTACACGAGGAACCGCTTTAATTGCAAGGGTTCGCGGACAGATCACCCACCGGCATGTCTTCCCGTTCCATTAAGGGCCGGTGGTGATGGGATAACCTGATGTCTGCCACTGATTAATACCCCCCGACATGCTTGTAACCTGAGTAAACCCGGCTGCTAGAAGGATATCCCGCCCGGATTGCGAACGATTGCCTGAACGGCACACTACAACGATCATCTGATCTGCAGGAACTTCAATCACGCGAGAAGCCAGCTCTCCCAATGGAATGAGGGTGGAACCGGGAATATGTCGTTCATTCCACTCTGACGGTTCACGTACATCTAGAAAAAACGCGCCAGCGTTTTTTAATTCGAAAGCCCGGGTGGTATTCACTTCCAGTGGCAAAACCTCTGCGTGGTTCTTCCCGCCAGGGATTGCAACCATCACCCCAATGAGTAGAACCGCTAGAAGTAAGATTATCCACCAGATCCAATGGGAGTTCTTATTCGCTTTTTGTTTTTCTTTTGACATTCTTCACCTCGATTTATTAATAGATGCCTGGCACCTGTGAATCGTTACATATTCATTTGTTTTACTCGTCACAATTATTTATAATTTGTTTATCACTGCATAAGCCTAGAATTAAGGAGAAACTATTATGTTAGTCGGCGAACGTATGACCAAACCGGTTTTGACCATCACACAGGAAGTCCCTGTTTCTGATGCTCTTACGTTAATGCACAAAGAAAAAATCCGCCGCCTGCCGGTAGTGGATAAGCGCAATCATCTGGTGGGAATCGTTTCTGAAAGCGATTTGCTAAACGCACATCCCTCCGAAGCAACCACCCTGAGCGTCTGGGAGATTGCCTCACTGCTCAACAAGATCACCGTTGAAAGGGTGATGACCCGTAAAGTGGCGACCGTGACCGAAGATACCCCTATCGAAGAAGCTGCCCGGATCATGGCAGATATGAAAATCGGCGGCCTGCCAGTGATGAAAGGTGACAAGATCGTAGGCATCATCACTGAAACGAACCTCTTCCGCATTTTCCTGGAATTATTAGGCGCGCGGAGCGAAGGAACCCGTGTATCCGTCATGGTCCGTGATGAAGTGGGCGGCTTTGCCCGTCTTACCTCAGCCGTGCGTGATTGTGGTGGAAACATCATCGCCTTTGTCAGCACTGCCGGCGATGCGGTCGGTTATGGCCAGATCACCATGAAAATATCAGGCGTTAAAAAGGATGTACTGAAAAAAGCCTTGCTTCCCCTGGTTGACAAGATCATTGACATTCGTTAACTCCTTCTAACCCGAAAGCCGCCAGCTGGCGGCTTTTTATTTTAATGTTAACTATGATATCATTATATTCAATACTACGAATATGATGATGAATATGCAAATGACAGAAACCACCGAGCAACTGTTTAAGCTTCTTGCAAACAACGCCAGGCTCTCCATCCTTGAAGAGCTCAGAGAGGAAGAGCAGTGTGTCTGTCATCTGGAAGCCCATCTCGGTATGCGGCAGGCTAAAATCTCTCAACACCTGAGTATCTTACGCCAGGCTGGTCTGGTTGTAGATCGCCGAGATGGATGGAATATATATTATTCGTTGACCGACCCGCGTTTGTTGGATCTGATCATACTGGCTCGTATCATACGTGGGGGTGAAATAAAAGCCGAACATAATTCGACAATACCTTGTCCATGTCCTCATTGTGCTAAAAAATCAAAACAAGGAGAAGAAAAATGACACAGGTAAAAATCCTCGGTAGTGGATGTGCCAATTGTAAGCGGTTGGAAGCTCTCACACGAAAAGTGGTTGATGCCATCGGCATTCAAGCAGAGATTGAAAAAGTGACGGAGTATCCCGAAATCATGAGGTGGAACATATTATCCACACCTAGCCTGGTCATTGATGGCAAAGTCGTGTCTAGTGGCCGCATCCCATCAGAGCAAGAAATAGCTGTCTGGCTGACAGCCAGGTAATCCGGCCGGCAGCGAATTATCCATGAGATTAAAAACCACGGCGCTCCACCTTTGGTTAATAACGGGATTAGCCATCCTCCTCTGGGGTCTGGCATACAGCCTGCTGCAGCCCCTATCCAACTGGCTGGTGTATTCCGCCCTGAAAATGCCCGCAAGCTCCAGGCTGGCGGAATCGCTTGCTTTTTTCTTGTACGACGTACCAAAAATCCTGCTGTTGCTATCAGGCATGGTATTTCTGATTTCCGTATTACGGACTTTCTTCACACCAGAACGTGCCCGCGCTTTACTAGGAGGGAAACGAGAGGGAATAGGGAATATCTTCGCAGCGCTGCTAGGTATCGTCACACCCTTCTGCTCCTGTTCAGCTGTTCCTCTTTTCATCGGTTTTGTTGAAAGTGGAATTCCTCTGGGTGTTACCTTTTCTTTCCTTATTGCGGCTCCGACCATCAACGAAGTCGCTATCATCCTGCTGCTGGGTCTCTTTGGCTGGAAAACCACTCTGATCTACATCGGCTCTGGTTTATTGATCGCCATCTTTGCCGGAATGCTCATCGGGCGAATGAAATTGGAAAAGTATGTGGAAGATTTCGTCTGGCAGGTACAACTTTTTCAACCTGCTGAAACTGAAAAATTGACTTGGGAAATACGGATCCAACGCGCTGTAGGTTCCGTCCGTGATATCTTAAGAAAGGTTTG
>Ga0172375_10000732_pt1 | contig 52793 bp, 46 predicted proteins | sample LakKiv1m_FD_114537 | JGI IMG/M metagenome (GOLD analysis project Ga0172375, IMG submission 114537) | Freshwater microbial communities from Kabuno Bay, South-Kivu, Congo - kab_092012_11.1m | ecosystem: Environmental > Aquatic > Freshwater > Lake | place: Democratic Republic of the Congo...
ATTTCTCCGGCAAGAGTTTTTCCAGCGGAGTGTATTTCGCCAGATTGGAAAGCGGAGGGAAGCAGCAGACGCAGAAGATGATGCTGGTGAAATAAAGTGTTCAAGTGAGCAAGTATTCAAGTGAAAAGTAAAAGCCCCTGTCATTGGTTTGGCGGGGGCTTTTTTTGGTTCTTCGCTATTTCGTGTGGGTAAGGTAGGTCGGGGGCTTGTCCCCCGACAAATCGCGCGGGGGGACGAGTCCCCCGCCTACTTCAGTAAAAGACACTTTACGGTTTGTGTATAACCCGGAGCGTCAAGACGAATGAAGTAGATACTCGAGGCTTGGTCAGAAGCGTCCCAAACGGCTTGGTGATAACCGGCGGATAGATGGTCGTCGGTCAAGACGGTTACCTGCCTACCTAAAATATTGTATACTATGAGGCTGACATCGGCGTCGATAGGCAGAGCAAATTGAATAGTGGTCACCGGATTGAAGGGATTGGGGAAAGTTGGATAGAGCTGGAATGCGGTCGGTAAAACTTCTGCCGAAGCCTCCGTAGGCTCAACATCGACATAATCCGGTTCTTCAGTAGTGAATCGGACGGCGGTATTGGGCTGAGGCGGCCAGCTGGCAGCGGGGTAAAGCGCATACATCTGATAGATGGCGATGCCGTCATTTTCTTCCGGGTCTTCGATACCGCAATGTGAAGTGAATTGAGTATAAGCGGCGATGTCGGAAAAATAGTATTCGATTTCGCAATCGCCGGTCAAGGTGGGGCGGAAATCCGGGTGGTAGATTACGATTTGGAAGGCAGCATGAGTTGTTGGAGTTTGAGTTAATTCCCAATTGCGGTATTCGATACGGAAAGAACCGTCGACAGAGTTATAATAGTATGACACATCCCCGGAAGCGGCGGAAGGATTGAAATCTTTCCAGCAGGCGGCGACCGCTCCGGGAGCGCCGTCATCATAAAGAAAACTCCAGACGGGAGTGGCGTTTTCGCCCAGCGAATCCGGGACTAAATAGCCATCGGCGGAAACGGTGATACGGGAAAAGTCTTCGCCGTAATAGGTAAAGGTGAAAGGCAGGTAGAGAACCTGCAGTTCGGTGTTCGGATTGAAGCTGATAATGGTACCAGGTCCACCTAAAGCAGGAGAAATTTCCACCCAATTAAAATCGGGCGCTTGTTCATAGGGATCACGGGATTCGTAAGCGAAGTATCTGCCTTGCGCATCGAAGGAGGGATCTGGCGAAGAAGGATCGCCGATTTCCACTTCCAGCGGGAAATGAAATTCGGTGGAAAAAGTTCCTTGATCGCCGGAAATTTCCAGGTCGAAATGCGCGGTGAAATCGTAGGGGCAGATACCGCTGACTACAAAAGTGAAGGGCTGGGAATAATTATTCTTGGTCTGATTAATGCCCAGCGAGTCGAATTGACAGATACCATTAGTAACAATAGCTTCATAAGGGTCGAGGGAGGTGAGTATTCCGATCAGGTTGGCGGCGGGGAGGTTACCGAGATTTTTCAGGGTAATTTCCAGTTCGACGGTCCCGCCCCTTTCATATTCCATATCCGAACCGGGATCGAATTGATATTGGTAGAGGGAAATTTCCGGTTGATGCACATCCAGTATAATCGAAGAATTCCAATTACCTTCAAAGGCAGTGATGTCGAGGTTAAATTCCAGCGTATTTTGATCGATGACCGGAGGAACGGTGAAACGATAATCATCTGCGCCAAAAGAAACATCGAAAGGAGCAAGATTGCCGAAATAGGAGGAATCATTTTCAAATATCACACCGGGAAATGTAGTCGAAAGGACGCCGGAAACCAAGTAAGCCGGAACTGCGCCGTAATTTTTCACCGATTCGGCGAGGATTATAGTTTCGCCGGGGGCTAACAAGCCGTCTCCGGGGGGATTTTCGGTCAATTGGTATTGATAATGCGCGATATAAGCGCCATTGGATTGCACAGCGATACTGTCGAAATAGGTGTCGATGTCGATACCGGTGATAGTGAGGTAGAGGGAATTAGGCATCATCTGCAGATTAGGCTGGAAAGTGACGGTTCCGGCGGCGGAAGTTTCATCGACATAGACTTCATCTTCGGTGGAACTATAGAGGGCGGCTTGCAGACCGGGAAGCGGATTTCCCAGAGTATCGGTTACTGCAACTTGAACGGTGGAAGCGCCGAGGAAGATACTGTCGGTATGGACAACTTGCAGAGGTTTTGGTGAGGAAGCGCGGGTGAGGATTTCCGGATCGGATAGCAGAGTGTATTGATTGAACAAAGTCCGGACAATTTCTTCCACATTGGGATAGGCTGTGAAATAGGGATTGTATTCCTGAAGCACCGACAATTTCCCCTGCACAAAAGCGGGAGCAAGCGTGCGCAGGGAATCGAATAGCAGGGCATTATAAAGCCCTTCGTCCAGACAATTGTTAAAATAAGTGTGAGTATTCCAGGTGGGTCCGATGAAAGCGGCGGAGCCCAAAGGATTAGTCACGGTTCCGGCGTTCATCCAGGTCTCACCGAAACAAGGCGATGGTTCATCGAATTTGGCTACTCCGCAGCCGATGCCGGTGACAATGGGAAATCTATTGGGATTGTTGATGGCAGCGATTAATTCAATATAAACTCCAATACCGGACCAGCCCATATCCCACCCGGTGCCGCGGTAATTGATAAAGGATCGGCCGGCATTGGCGGCATTCATGAATTGAGAAGTGTGTCCTTGACCGAAAACAGTATCGACTTGGGTAAAAGCCCCGGGAGATAACATCCAATCTCGGACTTGGAGTTTGGTGGTGCGCTGAGTAGGTTCGGAATCGTCGGCGCAGACCATTCCTTTGCGGTACCAGGATGTGTCATTGATGTTGGGATTTTTTTCGTAACTGATAAGTTTATTGACAATCTTCATCAAATTAGTGGTATTGGCAACTGAAATTCGGCCGAGGAAAACATCGGGAACATAGTCGATGCCGTCAAGGCAGGCAAAGTAATTATCGTTAGCGAACCATCCGGGATAAGACGCATAATTAAAAATGGTATAGGGATCCGGGGTGAAAGTAATATGGATAGGGAAACGAGTTTCATCGCCGATAAAGAGGACATATTCCGGGGGATTGAGGGAATTGTATTGCTGGAGGAGGTAGTCTTTAATGATTTGTTCGCTGGTGCTGGATGCTCCGATTTCAGAAAATAAAGTAAGTTTAGTCTGCACACCTTTCTGGTTTTTCCACAAGACTAATGGCGCGATTTCCGCGGCGAATTCATCGGGGCAGATGATAAGCATCGATGAAGGGACGAATTCGTCAATCGGATCATCCGTATAATTCCAGCAGATATTCTGTCTTAATTGGCGGAAAGCCGGAGGCAAAGCGGGCATAGCAGCGCTGCCGGGAAAGCTTAAATGGATTTTCAGGCGAGAGGTAAGATAGATTTTGCCTTGGGAAGCTTCATAGCGGAAAGGGAGGAAAGTCAACGGGGCAATGGCGTTGCCTCTCAAGATAAAAGAATTGCCGCAGAAGATTTCGCCGGAAGCGAACTGAGCAAGGCGATTATTATCATTGGCAAGAGAAACTTCCGGGGCGGCATAATCCGGCAGGTCATAGACTTGGTACTGTAGGTCGAGGATTTCAATAAGGGGAGAATTCCCTTCAGAAGTGAGAATAAATCCTGTGATGGCGGGAATGGGCAGGCAGGCAGGCGCTCCGGGAAGGCGGACAATCTCGCCATCGGTGGTGAACTCGGTTTGCAGACCGGGAAGGTCGAATTCGATCAGGCAATCCAGATTTGCCAGCTGAGTTACTTGAATGCCGGCGGAACGGTCGAACTCTTGAGGAATGGAGTTGACGCCGGGCAGCCAGCCGCTAAAAGCGGAATAAGTTTGGATTAAGAGTAAAATCAGGGCAATTGGCAGTGAACGCAAAGCAGTCTCTCCTTTAGGCCGCGTCAGATAAATAAATCGGGCGGTCGTTTCGTTGTCGGTTGATGAGGGGTTATTTAAGTTACGATTTTTGGGAAAATATAGCAAAAAAAGCGGGGGACTCGAAGGATAATAGATAATATAATTGTGGTGTCGACTCTCTGCAGTCGACATCATTTACTTGTTTTTCCATCAAATGCTGTCGACCGCAGAGGGTCGACAGCATATTTTAGGGATTTGGGCAACATCCAAATCTATAATCAGTAGAATTGAAAGAAACTTTCAAAAACTGTCCATTATTTATGCTTGACATTATTGGCATATTAGTTGCTCAATTGTCTGATAATTAACATTATCAAACAATAATTATTTTATTCAGAGGCTTAAAATGTCAATCAAGCATTTAGCGATAAAATCAACAGCGGCTGGAATAATCATTTCTACGGTATTGACCGTAAATGGGTCTGCGGGCAATTTCGAAGTGGATAAAGATCACAGCAAGGTGGGTTTTGCGGTAAAGCATATGGTGATTTCCACAGTTACCGGATTTTACACCGATTTTCAGGTGGATTTGAATTTCAATGAAAGCAAGGTGGAAGAGTCTTCGGTAACTGCAGTAATCCAAACTGCCAGCATCACTACCGCCAATGAAAAACGGGATGCGCATTTGAAAAGCAAGGATTTTTTCAGTGTAGAAGAATTCCCGGTCATCAAATTTGTCAGCGTCAAAGTCAATAAAGCCAGCAATGGGTACATCGCAGTCGGCGATTTAACTATCCGCAATGTGACCAAGCGGGTGGAAATGCCTTTTAATATCGTCGGCGTAGTGAAAGATCCTTGGGGAAATACGCGTGCCGGTTTTGAAGCGCATTTGACCATCAATCGTCAGGATTTTGGGGTGTCGTGGAGTATAGCCATGGATAAGGGCGGATTGGTCGTGGATGATAAGGTGGATATTACGATTGTGATTGAAGCGGTGAAGAAACAATAGGCATCAGGCATCGGGCATTAGTAAAAAGCAAACAATGTCAAATTTGAAAGCGGTTTCTCTTTTGAGAACCGCTTTTTATTTGGAGTGAATTGCCGATTTTATATTGAGGCGTTTGATGATAAGCGGAACAAAAATAAGTGATACAATGATTTGAGGGAGAATATATGAGCCATTGTAAAGCGCAGAATAGAGCCATACCGGTGTGCCTGGCGGAGTAAAAGCGGCGAAAAAGATAATCCCGGAAAGAAAATGCGAAGCGAAGCGTCCGAGCCCGCCGATGATTATACCTAAATAGATATTCTTACGAAAGAAACCGGATAAACCAACTAAAATATGCGGCAGAGGATAATCTAATATGAATTGCACCGGATGAACGACATAGGGATCCAGGAATAGTATAATCATTCCCAGGCAAGCGCCTCCGATGACGCCGATTTTGGGGCCTTGCCGGAAGGAAAGTAAAAAAATAGGGAGCATCTCCAAAGAGAGTTTTCCGGCGTAGGGCAGTTTAGCGATACTGACAAGATTGAGGACGGCGGCAAGCGCGGTGAGCAGGCCGGCTTCGGCAATTTTACGGTAGCGCGCTTGCAAGGTCAAATTTCTCCGGAAATGACGATGTTAGCGTCGCGGAAAAAGAGCAGGATACCGGAATCGAAATTGACGGATATAGCTTCGCGGGCGGCTTGGTTGGAAATGCTCTCTTTAATGCCGGGCTTTAAAGTTTCACCTTGCAGAGGATATTTTAAACCCATAACCGCCACATTCTTAACTTCACCGGCATAGGGAATCAAGGAAATCCTTTCGCCGATATGGCAGTTTTCCCGGAAGGAAGATGACTTCAGGGAGATGATGTTTTCTCCGTCGATAATGCGGATAAGCGCTTTACTCTGGTATTTGAACATCAAACCGATGGTATGAAGGAAATGGTCGGAACGGGTGCCGCCGGCGCCTATTATGACAATATCGGCGGTTTTACCAGAGCTGAGGGTGAAAGCGAGGGCTTTCTCCATATCGGTAGTTTCCTGCTCACGGATATTTAGTAGAGAAACTTCACTTTGCTTGGAAAAATAGGTGTGAGTTTCTTTGCTGATGGAGTCGAAATCGCCGATAACCGCGAGGGGTTTGATACCGTTTTGCCGGGCGAAATCGGCTCCGGCGTCGGCGCAGATGATGACATTTGCCCACTCCATCAGTTTTTTCAGGAGAGCGGGATTATCTGCGGCGCCGCCGCCGATGATGAGGACTCGTTTCATTTATAGTCGATAGTTGATGGTTGATGGTTGATGGTTGATAGTTGATGGTTAAACAGTGTTCAAGTGTTCAAGTTAGCAAGTGTTCAAGTGAAAAACAAAACTATTGGTTGACGGTTAATAGTCATAATTAGTGACAGAACAATGTTCTGTCACTACAAATTCGCTAATAGACTTTTTCAAGATACATCAGCAATGACTGCAAACGGCGGAGGCAGGTTTCTTTGCCCAGGATTTCCATCAGTTCAAATAATCCGGGGCTGGAGGTTTTACCGGTAAGCGCTAACCTAAGAGGATGAATCAATTTCCCGGCGGATAAGTTCCATTGCTCGGCTTTTTGGCGGGTAATTTGTTCCAGATCAAGCGCATTGAAAGGATCACAGTTCTTAAAGTGATACATCAACAGTTCAAGTTTTTCTTTAAGCCACTCATGCCGAAGATGTTTTTGCACTCCGGTTTCATCGTAAGTTAATGGATCGCGGAAATAGTAGTCTTCTTTGTCGATGATATCGCTGAGATAATGAATGCGGGTTTTGGCGAGGGAGAAGATTTTAACTAAATATTCCTTTTGGTCAAGTTCAATTGAAGGTTTAACTTCGGCGAAAGGCAGCCAATTTAGAAATTCCTTCACTAGAAATGCATCATCGGAAGCGGAGATATGTTTACCGTTCAGCCATTCCAGTTTTTCCGGATCGAAAACTGCGCTTTTGGGATTGACTTTATCTAGGGAAAAAGCTGAGATTATTTCATTAAGCGGCATGATTTCCCGTTCATCGCCGGGATTCCAGCCGAGGAAGGCAAGATAGTTAGTTAAAGCTTTACTTAAAATGCCTTGACAGCGGTATTCCAACACCGATTTGGCGCCGTGCCTTTTGGATAACCGTTTTTTATCCAAGCCCAGAATTAACGGGATATGGGCGAATTTTGGAGGAACATTGCCTAAGGCGCGGTGCAGCAGGATTTGTTTGGGAGTATTGGAAATATGGTCGTCGCCGCGGATGATATGGGAAATACGCATGTCTATATCGTCCACCACTGCGGCAAGCATATAGGTGGGATAGCCGTCCCGGCGCAAGATGACAAAGTCTTCCATCTCCTCACCTTTTACTTTAACATTCCCGTGAATCAAATCGTGAAATTCTACCGGTTCATCCATTACTTTAAATCTAATTGCGAATTTTTCCTGCGAAGCTAATTTGGCCGTGATTTTCGCATCAGAGAGATTCCGGCAATGACCGGGATATTGGGGATCGCGTTTTTCTTTTTCCGCAGTATGGCGTTCGGCTTCCAGCTTTTCTTGTCCGCAGAAACAGCGGTAGGCTAAGCCTGTGTCCAGCAATTTTTGCGCGGCAAGCCGATGCGCTTGCAGGTTTTGTGATTGATAGACCGGCGGTTCGTCCCAGTCGATGCCTAAAAAGCGCAGTCCTTCAATGATGCTGTCGATATATTCCGGCTTGGAACGCATTTGGTCAGTGTCTTCGATGCGCAGGAGGAATTTCCCGGAATATTTGCGGGCGAAGAGGTAGTTGAAGAGCGCAGTGCGTGCTCCGCCGATATGCAGATTGCCGGTAGGGCTGGGGGCGAACCTGACGCGGATGTCACTCATCAACATCGGCCTCTTCGTAGAGGATATTGTCCAATTCCGGGGATTCGAAGTTCAATTTGATTCCGCCCAGCCATCCGGCGAAAAGGTTATAAGAAGCGGCGGCTAAAGCGGTGAGTCCGGTAAGGATGACGCTGGAAAACAGCGACATCATCATCCCCATCATTATAATGCCGGCGAAACCAAGACTGGAGAATTCTTTAAGTAAGTCTTCTCCCACCTGCATCGCGCTGCTCACTATAGAGAGGAAATTGATCAGCAGCATACCATAAAAGATACCGATAATAAAGCCTACGACCAGGTAGACAAAGAAAAGGATTTTAATTAATGGCGCAAGAGGGATGCGTTTTAGTTCGTATTCCACGGGAAAGCTCTTTAGGATTTGGGATTTGGGATTTAGGATTTAGGGAAAAGCAAAGAAAAAGCAGAGATAAAAGCTACACCACAGAGTCACAGAGAACACAGAGTTGCACAGAGAAAAACAAAGCATTATTAAATATCAAGCTTTCTAAGACCGAATTTGGCGGCTTCGGCGGACATCAGGGATTGAATTTTATCTAATGATTCGCCGGAAAGCAAATCCGGCGCTGAGGTAAGAAGTTGCTGCACACGGGAATGCGCGCGCTGGTAAGCAGTTTGACCGCTTTCCATACCGCCGGCGGAGCGTTCTATGACAGCGGAGGGGAAATATTGCTGGGAACGATAGAATTTCCGGGTTTCCGGGGATTTGAGGAAGTCTCCGGTAACACCGTATTGTTTGATCAGATCATAGCCTAGGGAATCGGTCAAAGGTGCGATGCCTTGGCATAAATGCAGAGCCATACCGCAGATATCGTTATCGACGACCAGTTTTTCCCATGATTGACAGCTTTCAAAATCCATCATTCCGGCGCCGGAAACTACATTGATGCCGGCGGCGGCGGCAAGCATCGCTCCCATCCCGGTTTCCAATCCGCCTTGATAATCGACATTGCGGGAATCGGACAATCCCATATAAGCGTGGATGGGCAGGCCGTAGGATTTGCCGATTTGGGCATAGGCGGCGTCGAAAAGCATAGTTTCAATAGCCCCCATCGGAGTGGTGCCTTGCCGCATATCGAAGACGGACGGCGAACCTCCGTAAATGACCGGAGCGCCTTCCTTACAGGCTTGAGCAAGGACGACGCCGGAAAGGTCTTCCGCGGTATGCTGGATTAAAGCGCCGGTATAAGTCACCGGAGCGGTAGCGCCCATCAGCGGCATCGAGACAAATTCCGCAGGGATACCGACAAGCGCGCAGTCCATTACGGCGGCGGCGGTTAGTTCCGACCACATCAACGGCGGTGAAGGACAGCAGTCGAAGATTGCCAGCGGTTTAGCCTTCAGAGCATTGGCGCTGCCGCGGACAGCGATAAGCATTTCCTTCATAACTTGGAAGCTGCCTCGGCGGAAAGTGCCGGTGATGACCGGTTTGGGGCAGTATTTCAGTGCGGCGTAGAGGCGGATACTGTCGGCGATTTCATCGGGGACTTCGCCGGGAACGATGGCGGTGGATTGCAGGGCAAAGTTGGACATTTGGGAGACAATTTTCGCCAGGTCGATGAGGTCGGGGAGGCGGGGCTTGCGCTGTTTGCCGGTATCATAGTCCAAAAGGTTGATGGCGGCGGAACCGGGATCGAAGTGGACATTGTTGTTTTTGAGAACAGCGGCGGTATTGCCCGTCCGGTCATAGATGGTGATTTCTTTGGGGGCGGAATCCAGCGCTTTTAAAGTGACATCTGCCGGGATAAAAACGCGGCGGTTTTGCCGGTCGATACGGCAGCCGAATTTTTGCAGATGGTCGAAGGCTTCTTCCAGTTCGAGCAGGAAGCCCACATCTTCCAAGACTTGGAAGGCTTCGTAACGGATTTTTAACAGCAAATCCGGGGATAGGGGTTGGTATACCGGTCGATATTCCAAGAAATTACCTGAACATTTATTAGTAAAAGCGGTGTTTTTCTAAGTTATTGTTTATATATTCAATAGACATCACATATAAATTAATGTGATAATGTAAAATGATGTGGTGTAAAAACGGATAAAACAAATGTTGGGCGGATGTGCAGTAAAAAACAGTAACAAGTAACAAGTGCCAAGTAAAAGCATTTGACAGGATTTACAAGATTGACAAGATTAAACTCAAGCACGCCGATCTTTATAATTTATACCGTTTATAAAAAGTCTTTTCGCACTTTTAGGTAGGGATAGAACAGTGTTCTGTTCCACAATACCGTCCAACCTTGTCATTCCCGCGAAAGCAGGAATCCAGCTTTTTGTATATTATCGACTTAAAGATTCCCGCTTTCGCGGGAATGACGGATTTAGGCGCTTTTTATTAATTGTGGGACAGGCTCACTGTTCTATCCCTACCTAAAAGTGCGAAAAGACTTTTAAGAAACAGTATAAACTCAAAATTTTTTACGGTTATGCACTCAGTTCAGCAACACTACACATATGGTGAAAAATCCAACCTTGTCATTCCCGCGAAAGCGGGAATCCAGATTTTTGATAATTATGGAATTATGGATACTGGCTTTTCCCGCCCCGCAGGGGTCACTGCGTGACAGGGACTACTGCGCAGCGCTAGTATGACGCCCTGCGGGCGTTTTGGGACAAGTTCAGTGTTTTGTCCCTACAATGGGAAAATATTAATCTGAACCGGTATAGGATGAAAATAAGCCGCAAAATGCGAATACGGGATTGCTGCATAGTGCAGGGACTCCATAGACTAATAAACCTAATTTAGCTGAGGGACTTGCAAAAGTCCACCAAAGTTGTCACCCTGAACTTGTTTCAGGGTCTCTATGAAAATAGATATTATTAAATAACAAGAGATTATGAAACAGGTTTAAATGATAAATTATGGTAAATTTTACTTTTACAAGAGGCTCAGCTAGAAAAAAATATCTCCAGCATTTCCTTGGCGAAGTCGTTTTTAACAAATTTTTGGGCGCGGACGCGGCCTTCGTCGCGCAGTTCCCAGCGGAGTGATTCGCTGGATAGCAGGCGGGTCAAACCTTGAGCGATATCGGCGGTGGAATGCGGGTCGACTAAAATAGCGGCTTCCCCGACCACTTCCGGCAGAGAAGCAACATTGGAAGTGAGGACGGGCGCGCCGTAATACATCGCTTCCAAGGGAGGGAATCCGAACCCTTCATAGAAAGAAGGGTAACAGAAAACATCGGCATGACCAAAAAGATGCGGCAGCATCGATTCTTCAATGAAACCGGTAAAGATGACTTCTCCGGAGATGCCTAATTCGGCAATGAAGGTATCGAGATTTGACGACATCCACCCTGCCCTGCCGGTGATAACTAAGGGGTATTCTTTACGGAGGTCAGGATCAAGTTGGGCGTAGGCGCGGATGAGACCGCGCAGGTTTTTCCGCGGTTCATTGGTGCCGACGCAGAGGATGTATTTGTCGATTTTCATCGGATTGATGGAAGGATTGCTATTGAATTCAGTCGGCGCTAAAGACGGGTAAATTACGCGGATTTTTTCTTCGGCGGTGTTAAAGCAATGAATCAGATCCTTCTTGGTATTTTCCGAAGGAACGGCAATGATTTTAGCTTGTTCAGCGATTCTTTTAAGGTTAAACTTTAAGTAAGACCGGACATGAATCGGGAAAGCGCCAGGAAAAAGGATTGGAGTTAAATCATGAATGGTGGCAATAATCGGGATATTTTTTCGCAAAACCGGAGCGAAATGCCCAGCGGCGTAAAAAATGTCGTAACCTTCACGCCGGAAATATTGCGGGATATAGTAATTATCCCACAGCGGTTTAGCCACTTTATGATAGATTAATTGGGGGATTTCCAGCGTATTCCGCTGCAAGATTTCCGGCAGGGCGCATTTTTCCCCCGCTTTTATGACCGCGCCAAATTGAAGCGGTGGTTCCAGTAATTCCAGGTCATGAAAGAGGTTATAGATATACCGGCCGATGCCGGCGCGGTGGCAATGCAGTTCGCGGGCATCGACTAAGATTTTTGGGGAGGCATTTGGCATTAAGCGCAGTGTTATGACATAGATAAAAATTGTAGATAATATAGACGAATACGTGGTGTCAGGTGTCCTCACCTGACACCCAAATTCAGATTTTACGGAATGGTGTCAGACGAGGATGTCTGACACCACCTGCTTGTCACTTGTTACTATCTTTGATATTTCTCTAAATAAATCTGATATTGCTATGTTACGCTGTTCGCCGGAAATCAAATTTTTTAGTTGGATGACATTTTGTACTAATTCCACTTCGCCGAGGATGAGGCAAATTGAAATTCCTTTTTGATTGGCGTAGGTCAGTTGCTTCTTTAGTTTCTTATTTTCACCGAGATAGATTTCGCAGGGAATAGAATGAATACGCAGTTCAGAAGCCAGTGAAAAACATTTTTCTAACGCAGCGTCATCGAGGGGAACGAAAAGCGCGGAAGCGGATTTGCCTGTGGTCTGCAGTAAGTTTAATTCCTGCAAAGCGGCTAATAAACGATCCACGCCGAGGGAAATTCCGGTTGCGGGCAGACTATCGCGGGAAAAACGTTCCATCAGGTTATCATACCGCCCTCCGCTCATCACCGAGCCGATGTTGGGAATATCGTTCAAGATGGTCTCAAAGACAGGGCCGGTGTAATAATCTAATCCTCGGGCAAGTGAGGGATCGAATTGCAGGTGTGGGGATTTCACTCCGGCGGCGGCGGCCAATGTAATAATTTTTCGGAGGGAAGCAACTCCTGCTTGTAAGGCAGGAATTTCCGCAAAATCGGCCGCAATTTGCTTCAAGTTATCTTTAGCAGTGATAAATTTACCGACCAGTTCAATTTTATCCGGGGAAAGTCCTAATCCGGCGGTCTCCTGTCCGTTTTCATCGCGTGTAGTCTTATCGGAGAGTAAAACAGCGACTCCCCCCCACCCTATTTTATCCAGTTTATCGAGGATGCGGAGGAAGGAATTAATATCAGCCGGAGAAAGCCCCAGACTGAGGATGAAACCATTGAGAATTCTCCGATCGTTCAAACGGATGGTAAAGTTTTTCAGACCAAGAGACTGCATTATGGCGTCGATGAGCAGGACGATTTCGGCGTCGGCGGCGGGATCGTCAGTGCCTACGATGTCGGCGTCACATTGCAGGAATTGTTTGAAGCGGCCTTTTTGCTGCCGTTCGCCGCGCCAGACATAGCCGGTTTGGTAGCGTTTGAAGGGCAGGTTGAAAGCGGAACGGTTGGAAGCGAGGACGCGGGCTAAAGGTACGGTCAAGTCGAAGCGCAAAGACAGCGATTCGCCGGTAAAATCAGGTTCCTGGTTGAATAAACGGTAAATCTGTTTGGAAGTTTCATCGCTGCCGGACAGAGTTTCTAAGTGTTCCACACAGGAGGTTTCCAAAGGCTGGAAGCCGAAGGAGCGATAGACTTCCACAGTTTTATCAAGGATGAATTGACGGGCGGCGAATTCCTCGGGTAAAAGGTCTTTGAAACCGCCGGGAAGGCGGGGTTTTATTAATTGGGCATTAGGCATTAGGCATTGGGCATCAGGCATTGGTAAAAAGCAAATATCTAATATTTAAAATCTAAAATCTAATGAGGGACTTGCAAAAGTCCACTAAAGTTGTCACCCTGAACTTGTTTCAGGGTCTCAATGAAAATATATATTACTAAATAACAAGAGATTATAAAACAAGTTTAAATGATAAATTATGGTAAATTTTACCTTTGCAAGAGGCTCTAATATTAAATTTAAAAGCAAAGAAAAAGCAAAAAAAAGCGATTCACAACAGTTGGAACAGATAAAAACAGATAAACAAATAAACCGATAAACAGAAACGAGATTAGATTTTCAGATTGTTTTGGTCCTTCTTATCTTTTTTGACTTTCAAGGCTTGTTTGAAATCAATCGATTTTCCCATAAAGCGGGGGAGTTCAGCGCGGCGGTTGTCTGTAAAATATTCAAATACTGAAAGAATTTGAATTTTAGGAAAGCGTTTTTTGAATAATTCGGATTCATAGAATCCGGCAGAAGCAGCTTCGATTTTCATCTCTTTTGTCGGAGGATTCAAAGTTATGAGAATTCCCATCGCCGCTTTTTCGCGTTCAACTGTGCCTTTCAGGTCTCGAATATGCGCCGGAACCGGTCTGCCGCCTTTGACGGAAATAATGACCATCTTCGATTTTCGCTTGACATCATCTTTAAAGGAAAAGATACCATCGATACCGCGGTCTCGACCTTTCTTTTTTTCATCTTCCCCACCGAAAGGACGCGCGTCGACCAGAGACAGAGCCCACCATTGAAACTCATATTTGTCTTGTTCCGCCAGCATTTTAGCTGAAGGGTAATCTTCGGGAATCCCAGTCAGATGATAACGGCATTTATTTTCAAAAGCGTCGCTCAGTCTTTTCCGCACGAGTTGAATCGCCAAATGGGTTATATCGATACCAATCCAACGCCGGTTCAATTTTTCCGCCGCTTCAATGGTAGTGCCACAGCCGCAGAAGGGATCTAAAACTACATCGGCTTCATTTGACGACATCAATACTATTCTCTCTAATAAATCCACCGGTTTTTGGGTGGGATAGCCTAATCTTTCGGCATCCATCGAACCTAAAGGCGCAATATCGGTCCAGAGATTTGATATTCTACGGCCTTGATATTCATCGGCATAGAGTTTATATCTCGGTTTACCTGACGAAGTCCAATAGATTAGTAGAGGATTTTTGTGGATTCTATCATCCAGAGTCTTTTGTGTCCAACGCCACCCTAATTCAGTTTTGAACTCTTTTCCTTGAATTATCCTGATTTCACCTTTTGATTTCTTATTCTGAGGTTGTTCTAATTGACGATGTTGAAACCTCCGGCCGGTTTCTTCTTCAAGATATGTGAATTTTTTGGCAATTTCTTCTTCCGTCAGTTGCAGAGAAGGAATATTGAATTGGGAATTTTCACTTTTGGAATAAAAGAAAATGGAATCGGTGGTTATATCCAGCCTTTTAGTGGCTAAATGGTGTCCCAATGAACGGCGCCAAATTATCTCATTGCGAAAATTTTTAATACCGAAGATGGAATCCATGACATTTTTCAAGTAATGGCCGGCAGTATGGTCACAATGTAAAAATATCGAGCCGGAGGATTTCAAAACTCTTTTCAATTCCAGCAGACGGGTGGTCATCATCGCCAGATAAGCCATCATCGGGCAGGGGCCCATAAATTCATAAAGTCCTTCGATCAATCGCTGCACATTATGCGGAGCTCTATCCAAGATTTCACCATAATCATTCACTGCATCGGGCCAATGCCAAGTATCGGAAAAGGCTTTAATTTGTGACGCCGGAATTTCTCCACTTTCATCCTTAAACAGAATATTATAAGTAGCATTGGAATTGAAAGGAGGATCGAGATAGATAAGATCCACACTTTCATCCGAAATATGATCCCGTAGAACTTTTAAGTTGTCGCCGTAGTAGAGGGTATTTTGCATTGGTCTTTTGAAAGCGATATATGATATATGATATTTGATATTTGATATAAATGCAAAAGCAAAAAAAAGCGATTCACAACAGTTGGAACGGATAAAAACAGGTAAACAAATAAACCGATAAACAGAATACGAGATTAGATTTTCAGATGATTTTGCTCTATTTTGTCTTTTTTGACTTTTTGCGCTTGTTTGAAAGCGATGGAGCGGCCGGTATGCAGGGGTAGATTAGCTCGCAAGCCGGTTTCAAAGTAGTCTTTGACGGAAAGTATTTGGATTTTTGGATATTTCTTTTTGAAAACTTGGGATTCGTAGAAACCGGAAGTGGCGGCTTCCGTTTGCATTGCTTTTGTAGGCGGATCTAAAGTAATCAGAATGCCCATTGCCGCTTCTTCTCTTTCCAAAACGCCTTTCAAGTCCCGGATATGATCGGGGCCGGTTTTACCGCCTTTGACGGAAATAACTGCGATTTTAGACTTTCGATCTTCATCATCGATAAAGGGATAAATGCCGTCGATGCCTTTATCCGCGCCTTTTTTCTTATCATCCAAGCCTCCGGCAGGTCTGGCGCCGACCAGCGAAAGCGCCCACCATTGAAATTCATATTTATCTTTTTCCGCTAGAGCCACCGCAGAAGGATAGTCTTCCGGGAGACCAATTTCACTATATATACATTTTCCTTCAAAAGCGTCTTCAAGTCTTTGCTTGATCAAATAGACCGAATGATGAGTAATATCGATGCCGATCCAATTTCGCTGCAATTTTTCCGCCGCTTCGATAGTGGTGCCGCAGCCGCAGAAGGGATCCAGCACTAAATCGCCGGGATTGGAGGAGGATTTGATGATTCTTTCCAATAAAGAAACGGGTTTTTGCGTAGCGTAGCCTAATTTTTCCTTAGAAAAACTCATAATATTAATGGAAGTAAGTTTTTCTTCTTTCGATACATTCCAGACATCTTCGAGGGGAATACCGGGGGCTTTTTCTTTGCGGTCTGGTTCGCCTCGGCGTTGGTAATTTTCTTTATATGGATAGTATTGGCGGTTAAAAGTAAAATTCTTACTTTTTACATAATATAAAATCACATCATGATTGCGCACCCAGTTTTTTGTTTTTGTTTTAAAACCGGAAACCCAGCCGATGCGCCAGATAATTTCCCGGCGGAAATTTGTCTTGTCGAAAATGGTGTCCAAGATGATTTTAAGATAATGACTGGCGGAAGGATCGCAATGCAGATATAATGAGCCTGTAGATTTAAGTTTTTTATGCAGTTCCAATAATCTGGTGGTCATCATTACCAAATACGCCATCATCGGATTAGGACCGATAAATTCGTAAAATCCTTTGACTACCCGCCTGATTTTATCAGGCGCTTGGGTAAGAAGATATTCATAATCATAGACCGCCTCCGGCCAATGCCAAAAATCTTTGAAGGCTCGTTTTTGCGCTGGCGGAGCTTCTCCTAATTCATCCCGGAAGATCACATTATAGTCCGCATTGGAATTGAAAGGAGGATCGAGATAAATCAGGTCCACACTCTCGTCCGGGAGATAAGTGCGAAGGATTTTTAGGTTATCGCCGTAATAAAGAGAGTTTTCCATTTATCTTCTAAAGCGATATATAATATATGATATGAGATATATGATATTAGAAATAAAAGCAAAGATAAATGCTTCACAACAAAGACACAGAGAAAAGCGTTAAAGCAGGGAATAAGGAATAGCTGTATTGACAAGTCAGGTCGTATTATAATTGAGGGGATTGCTTCATCCGGCAGGTGCCGGACAGCCTTTCGCAATGACATTAATGGTGTGCTATAACCGTAGCAGCAATACACCTATACCCTATACCCTATACCCTATACCCTAAACCCTGCTTCTAAATATGTATCGGTCGGCCGTCAACTAACAGAGCGGCTTCCATTAAACCTTCGGACAAGGTGGGGTGGATATGGATGCTTTCCGCTAAGTTTTTGGCGGACAAACCATATTTCATGGCTAAAGACGCTTCGGCAAGCAAGTCGCCGGCGTTGGGAGCAGCGATGTGGACGCCGAGGATTTTACCCTGGTCATCGACTACGATTTTAAAAGCGCCTTCGGAAGCGCCCATGGCGCGGGCGCGGGAAACAGCTTGCAGAGGGAAAACTTTTTCCGAAGATTTCAATCCTAATTCCTGAGCTTTTTTCAGGGTCAAACCGACGCTGGCGAATTCCGGTTCGGTGAAAACGGCGCCGGGGATAGGCGGGAAAGGTTCTTCCGGGATAGTCCCGGCGAAGCGTTCGACCGCGTAAATCCCTTGATGGGAAGCCCTGTGTGCTAATAATGGAGGCCCGGTGATATCGCCGATAGCTTTAATATTAGTGATGGAAGTAGAAAGTGAAGCGTTGGTTTTAATGAAACCGCCGGGTAGCGAGGCAAGTTCCAGAGATTTCGAACTTTCGGTATTGGGAGTACGTCCGACGGCGATTATGACTTTTTCCGCGGAATATTTTTCGGGATTATTTTTAAGCGAATACTCTACCCCATCCGGGATTTTATGGAGGGATTCGACAGTCGTTCCCAGCCGGAATTTGAGGCCGTCTTTGGTCAAAGCGTTGCGGACGATGGCAGATAGTTCTTCATCCATACCGGGGAGGATTTCCGGCATCATTTCCACCACAGTGACTTCGGAACCGAGGCGGCTGAAGATGGTACCCATTTCCAAACCGATGGCTCCGGCGCCGATTACCAGCAGCGATGCTGGCGGTTTTTCCAGGGCGAGCGCCCCGGTCGAATCGATAATATTCTGTCCATCAGTCTCTAATCCGGGAATTTCACGGTTGCGGGAACCGGTGGCGATGATAGCACGGGTGAATTCAATATTCCCGCCGGAAGCGAGGTTAAGATGGCGCTCATCGGTGAATACTCCTTCTTCGGAGATGATTTTTACGCCGGAAGAGGTGAGTAACAATTCGATGCCTTTGACCAAACCGGTAACGACTTGGGTTTTATAAGCGGATAAGCGTTTGAAATCGAGAGTAGGATTTTCGGCGGAAAGGCCGAAGCGTTTGCCTTTGGCGATTTCCCGCAGCAGAGCGGTTTTCCCCAAGAGGACTTTGGTGGGGACACAGCCGTAATTGAGACATACTCCGCCGATCTTGTGTTTTTCCACTAAGGTAGTTTCGATACCTAAACGAGCGACGCGGATAGCGGCGACATAGCCGCCGGGTCCGGCGCCAAGGATCAATAAATCGGTTTTCAAAAATAAATCCTTGTTAGTTTACAAGTTATCAAGTTTGCCAGTTGACAAGTTCGCAACTGTGGTGTCAGACATCATCGTCTGACACCGCATTAGACTATCGTCAGAAAGGTGTCAGGTGAGGGCACCTGACACCACGGTTTATATTATAATAAAGCAGGACATTTTTTGATAATCATTAAAGATAAGAAATAAAAACAATCTGTTCAAGTACAGCGGGAAACAATAATCTGGTGCAAAATATTTTTTACCTATGGCATAATAATAGAAGCGATTGTTTGATTTTTTGGGGAAAATATGTTAAAATTCATTATTTAAGTATTTTAGGCGTTATTTTGCGGATGGGAGTATCCGCATTCACGATGTTTTCACTTACCAAAAGTGTTATGCTTCGTAATTGATAATCCAACTATTTTGCATATTTTTCCCAACTTGTCATTCCGAACAAAGTGAAGAATCTCTAAATATTAAGATTTTACCTTATGGATCTGCTGCCTAAATCCCTAAGGTGTGCTGTCCATCCTCTGCGGTCGACAGTATGTGATGGAAAAACAAGCAAATGGTGTCGACTACGGAGAGTCGACACCACATGCTGAGGACATTCTTTCGATTTCGGCAACAAGCCCTTATATAGTCATTTACAGGTCATAGCGCCGGTGGAATGTTGAAGAGCCAATTTCAACATCAGCGTTTCCTGCCAAGCAAGTCTTTTAGAATTAATTTCAATCGAGTCAGAATAACCGCCCGGGTGTAAAAATCGGATAAAAATTGCATCGGTTAATAGCTTTATTGACGGATTTCGGGAGGGAGGACATTTACGCCGGAGTGATGAAGGGAGTAATCTGGCGCAAAGCTCCTTCGGCACAGATAGCGGATATATCTCACAATGTGCAATTCGGCGATATTCGGCAGGCGGCTTTCCTGCTGAAAAGCGCGGAACATTTTTTCCCTTACGACACTATATTCATTATTGTGGTCGATCCCGGGGTGGGCAGCGAGCGGCGGGCTCTGGCCTTAAAGCAGGGAGAAAGAATTTTTTTAGCGCCGGACAATGGGTGCTTGACGACAATCTTGGAAAGCTACCCTGATTGTGAGATCAGAACGATCAGTAATCCGAATTTTATGTTGGGAGAAATCAGCCGGACTTTTCACGGGCGGGATGTTTTCGCGGCGGCGGCGGGAAAATTAGCGGCGGGGGGAGATTTTCGGGAAATTGGCGAGACTTGCTCTGATCCGGTGACGATTGTTTTTAAGAAATTTGTGGAATATAAGGATAGAATCGAAGCAGAATTATTATACATAGACAGTTTCGGCAACGCCATCATAAATATTCCTTCAAGTTACGACTTTTCCGAAGGAAAGTGGGCTTTGCAGACTGATAAGGGAATTATTTCTTTAAAATTATGTGAAACATTTAGCGGTTTGAAGCCGGGAAAAATCGGATTGATTGCCGGATCGTCCGGATACTATGAGATTATTATGAATCGGGAATCGGGCGCAATAAAATTGAGTTTAGAAACAGGCGACACCCTGAGTATAATCAAAATAGGAGCCATCAGATGATATTCAAATTCTGGGGAACACGCGGATCGATAGCATCTCCGGGAGAAAAGACCATAAGATACGGCGGGAATACAACTTGTGTGACGGTGTCGCCGGATAATGCGCCGGAAGGATTGGTCGTCATCGATTCCGGCACTGGCGTACGGGCTTTAGGTGAAGAGATTGTGCGGGCGGGGAGGCCGACTAAGGTAAAAATGGTCTTTACACATACTCATTGGGATCATATTCAGGGATTCCCTTTTTTCAGTCCGGCTTATCAAGCTGAGACTATATTGGATATTTACGGCTGGTCGAAAAGCGGGCGGCATTTAAAGGATTCTTTACTTAGTCTGATGGACAGCAGGAATTTTCCCATAACTTTGGAAAGTTTGAAAGCAAAGCTGAATTTTCACGAATTCGATGATAAATTAGAGCTGAATGGATTGACTTTTTCCACGATGGTTCTTAACCATCCGGGATCGGGAGTGGGATTTCGTATCAGCGATAATTACGGAAAAAATATCTGTTTCGTATCAGATCATGAATTGAGCCGGGAGCCGTATATCGGTTACGGTTTCGAACAAACTGTGGATTTTTGTTATGGAGCTGATACTTTAGTGCACGATGCGCAATACATCCGCGAAGAATTGCCGGTCAAAACCGGGTGGGGGCATTCCGCCATGGAAGACGCTTACGATTTAGCCAGAAAAGCTGAAGTGAGGAGATTAATACTATTTCATCACGACCCTAACCGTTCGGATGATGAAATCGACAATATTTTAGCGCAGTTAAGCAAGAAAGGCCGGAAGGGATTGGAAATTTTAGCCGGATATGAAGGATTGGAAGTCAGAGTATAGTAAAGGATGAGGATAAATAATGAAAAATAAAAGGATAGAAGGATAAGAATTTCAAACACAAAAACGGAATAACTATGAAAAAATACTTTGCCATATTTTTACTTATCATCGCTTTCACCGCTATTTTATCCGCTGGGGAAAAGCCGCTCATCGTCAGTCATAACCTGGATTTGGTTTTCGATTTGAACGGACATACTTTTACGGCGGCAGACGAGTTGACTATAAAAAATTCGGGAAAACAAATCGATTTATTGTTAAACAAGAATTTTATCGTCAGCAGGATTTCGGTTCAGGGGAAAAAAGCCAAATACAAGAAATTCGAGGAGTTCGATTTGGGGCAGTTTGCGGTGAATTTGGAAAAAGATGATTCGCTCTATTACCGGCGGGGGCAATTACTGAAAATTAAAAATAAATTCTCCGGGAAGGATGAAGTATCTATAAAAATTGAATATACGGGATTTCTCTACGATACGGTGAGCACGGCGGAATTTTCCCGCAGCAGCGTGGCGGATCAGACTATCGGCATCATCGGTGAGGAAGGGATATATTTAAGCCCGGAGGCGATTTATTATCCGGATAATTTTTCCGGGATGGCCGTGTTCAAGGCAAGATTGACGATTCCAAAGGGATATTTGACGGTAACCGACGGGAAATTAACCGAACATAGGGAGGAAACTGGCGTCACGATAATGCAGTGGGAAGGTGAAGCGGTAACCGACGGATTGTACATTTCCGGGGCGAAATGGGAGATGTTAAAGGATAAAGCGGGCAATGTAGAAATTTACGGTCTATTTTTCCCGGAGGATAAAGAAATTTCCCAGCAGTATGTGGGCGCGGTGAAGCGGTATATCGAAATGTATAATGGGCTGTTGGGAGATTACCCTTATTCCAAGTTTGCGGTGGCGGAGAATTTTTTCGCTACGGGGTATGGGATGCCCTCTTGGACACTATTGGGGCAGGATGTAGTGCGTCTGCCCTGGATAGTGAATATCAGTTTGGGACATGAAGTGTGTCATAATTGGTGGGGCAATGGAGTGTTCGTGGATTATGATAAAGGGAATTGGTGCGAAGGATTGACCACATACTCTGCGGATTACTTATATAAGGAGAGGAAGGATTCTTCCGAAGCGAAGATTTACCGCCGCACTTTAGACCAGGATTATACCAATTATGTCAATGAAGGCAACGATTTCGCCCTGTCGGAATTTCGCAGCCGGGAAGAAACTTTCACCCGGGCGATAGGCTACGGCAAATCGGCGATGGTGTTTCATATGCTGAGGAATCATGTAGGAGACAAACAATATTGGTCGGCGCTTAGGAAGTTTTACGCGGAAAACAAATTCCAGAAAGCGGGATGGGGAGATATTGAGAAAGCCTTTGAAGCAGAAACTGGTTATAATTTGGATTGGTTTTTCCGGCAATGGGTGGAAGGAAAAGGCGCTCCGCAAATAACTTTGGAAAAGGCGGAAACAGTAAATTTTGACGGAGCAAGTTATTTGGATTTGGAAATTATTCAGCCTTATAATTTCGAACAGTTAAAAATGCCCTACAATTTGTATTATCAAAATAAGATGGAAAAAGGAGTATTCCAGCTATCACCCGGGAAGAACTCTATCAAACATAGATTGGAAGGCAAGCCTATTAAGATCGAGTTAGATGCTGATTTCGATTTGTTCCGCCTGCTGAACCGGGGGGAATACCCGGCTTCATTATCCGAAGTGTTAGGCGATGAAAAACAAGTCATTGTAGTGCCAACAGGTGCGAAGGAAGAGATAGCCGCTGCATATCTGGAATTGGTAAAGATATTGAATCGTACCGGGGAAGCCCAGGTTTTAAACGACACCGACATCAAGGCGGAAGATTTGCAGGATAATTCCTATTTAGTTTTGGGCAATCCCGGTGAAAATAAAATTTACGATTTGTTGGCACCAGCGGGATTAAAGTTGTCGGATTGGATAATGCTGAACAGTCAGGACGGCGGATTCAGTTTGATGGGGCAAAGTTTCAGCGGAGAAGTGTCGTTTATGACGACGATGCGCAATCCGGCGAATGTTCAACATAGCATTACAGCTTTCAGCGGAACGACGGCAGAGGAGATACTGAGAAGCGGGAAAAAGTTAGTGCATTACGGAAAATATAGTTATCTGGCCTTCGATAAAGGCGCCAACAAGCTCAAAGGCAATTGGGAAGTGCGGGAAAGCCCGTTAAGTTGGGAGTTTAAGTAAGTCTGCAAGTCGGCAAGTCCACAAGTCGGCAAGTCGAAAAGCAAGGCGGTGGATGGTAGATGGTGGATGGTAAAAGATAGTATCAAGCGCCAAGTATCAAGTAAAAGTAAAGGCGGTGGATGGTAGACGGTAGATGGAGGATGAATGACCAGTCTTTGAAGCGATAAAGCAGGAAAGTAAAATATGGGAAAAGAAATTAAAATGAAGGCGTTGCCGGCGGTGGCGGGGAAGGTGTACGCCGATATGGTAATGGAAGCTTTAAAGCAGGCGGGAATATCGTGCTATCTGAAATCATTATACGGTTCGGGGGGATTGGGAGTAATTTCCGGCGCGGGATTGTCCGGCGCCAGAGATGTGATTATGGTGCCGGAGGAAAAATACCAGGAGGCGCTGGAGATAATGGAAGGGATGGTAGACCATCTTTAAATTCTAAATTCTTGCCAAAGATATTTGGAATTTTCGATGACTTTAGACTTTGGACTTTAGGTTCAAGACTTAAGACTCAAGACTCAAGGAAAAGCAAAACCTCAATCCCGTAGGGATTGAATATGAATAGCCGTCCGATCGGACGGTGCTAAATGAAACCGCCTCTTTTTCTCCCTCCTTTTTCTAAAAGGTGAGCGGGAGATTTTCAACATCGTCAATATAACACCATATATTACAATTACATACGCAAATGTAAGAGATGCGTTCTTACACTGAAAAGGAAAGATACTAAGCCTTGTCCGAGACTGCGCCCGGAAGAGGAGGCTGCGCAACTGATTAAAGGACCCAAAAAATTCAAAATCAGAAATCCTAAACCCGGAATATAATCAAAAGCTGGTTTCCGGCTTTTCCCGCAGGGACTACTGCGTAGTGCTCGGAATGACGCCCTACGGGTGTTTATTATGTGTCAGGCGAGGGCGCCTGACACCACAATTCCGGCTAAATTATCGACAATTTTTTGTCGATGTGAATTGTCTAAGCGCCTAAGCACGAAATGGAGCGGATCGGTCATAGCAAATAATGGATTATGAATGAGGTTTTGATTGATAATATAATCGCCATTAATTTACGGAGATGAATTGGGGGAAAGCCGGAAATATATGTCGGAAAATTGGGAAATGGATCAATGGCTGGAAACGCACGAAATTTCTTTGACGGAGAAATTCGATCTGGAAAACGCGCCTCGCAGGAGAAGAAAGAAAAAAACCAAGAATAAAACTCTGCGTGAACCGGAAGATGTGTTGGATTTACACGGATTGACCGTGGAAGAGGCGGTGAAGGAATTGCGGTCGTTTTTAAGCTCATCCAAGCTCAGAGGGTATTACTTAGTGAAAATCATTCACGGCAAGGGATTGCACAGTTCCGGGGAAGCGAAATTAGGCTTGATGACGGAAGAGTTTTTAAACGGTGAAGGAAGAAGGTACATCGACAGCTGGCAGAAAGCGCCTTTGAATCAAGGAGGCTCAGGCGCGGCGCTGGTATTTTTGTAACCGCAGAACCGGCAGCTGCTATAACTTCAGAACAGATTTGAATTTTAGAGAAAATTTAGTTATATTGTTATGATAGGTACAAATCAAATGTCCGGATTAATATCAAGGATTAAACTAAGATTGAAGCAAATACAAGCGTTAAAGTTTCTCATTCTTCCTGTTGTTTATATATATGTGATAGTGTTGTATGTTGGGTGTACGGAAAACGATGGGACGGTTGGGCAGAATATCAATGACCCGGGATTTTCCGGGGTGGTGACGGATACGGTTTTATACCCTGCGGTAATCGACACTTTCATCAAACAGCAGATTAACAGCGGTTCCAGTTCGACGATGTTTCTGGGTCAGAACGGGGGATTCAAAGCCAGATTTTTGTTAAAATTCACCTATTTTGCTAACCTGCCGGACAGTTTCCTGCTCGATTCCGCTTTCATCAGGCTATCCACAGCCGATTATTTTGGCGATACCAATCAAGTCTATAATAATTTCTCCGGTTCAATTCATCAATTGACGGAAATGCTGCCGGAGAACGATTGGTATGAAAGCAGTGTGACCTGGGATAGCGTGCTGGCTTTCGATCCTGCATTTATCGACACTTTTTCTGTTGCGCAAAGCGCTGATACCGATTCGGTCTATTTCTCCCTCGACCCGGCTATCGTGGAACAATGGATAAACGCTGATACCACTGATCCCAATATGGGATTGATTGTGGATTATTCCGGCGATGCGCAGTTTTTAAAGAAGTTTTTCTCCAGTGAAAATTCCGACAGCACTTTAAAACCGTTGTTAAAGCTATATTTCACTCCCTACGATTCCAGTACGGGAGATACAGCTTGGATAGCGCAGGAGGCAGATTCCTTGAACATCTACGCTTCCAACGATGTTTATGCAGCCATCGATACGGTGGAATTGGATGCGGCGAGATTATATCTGGGACGGTCGCAGGCTTACCGGTGTCTTTATCAATTCGATTTGACGCCGTATTTCCCCGATTTCGGTGTTTTTATCAACAAACTGGAATTCGTCTTATTCACGGACACCTTACATTCTCTCTATTTAGGCGATATGACCACGGTTTCACCGTTTCGTATCAGCAGCGATGAATGGCTGACCGATCCGGATGAAGCGGTTTACGATTATTACAGCGGCAGTTCCAATGTGATTACCGGCGATTCCATCGTTGTCAACATTTCCAGTTACACCAGTCTGTCCACTTCGACCAATTGGCTGGAAAATCCTGAACAAAATTATGGTTTTATGTTGAAATTCGGAGTGGAAAGCGGGTATATTGCCCGTCTGCCGATTTATCCCTACGAAACGGATGATATCAGCAAGAGGCCGTATTTGCATGTAGTATACAGCACGATGGAGCCGTAATTGTATAAAATTCTAAATCCTAAATTCGAAACTTGAAAAGCGATAAGTCTGGAATTAAGGTATGATGATGCGAAAAAGCGCGGTAGGAATTATAGCGGTATTATTAATGGCGGCGGTGTGTCAAGCCGGCTCGATTTTTTCCGGGGGCGGGGTAGGTCTGTGGAAATGGACATCCTCCGGACGAGACGCGGGGATGGGAATATTGGGATTTGGGATGAGAGACAGTTCGAGCGTGGGGGCGATGAATCCGGCCGTATGGAGCGGGATAACTATGACGCGTTTTTCCGCTGGGATGGGGATACATCATTTTTCTTCACAGGATGATTTCGCCAGCGATCAATCGGATGATTTTGCTCTGGAATATGCTGCGTTAGGAATGTCTTTGAAAAAGAACTTGACCATCGGCGTGCGTTTTTATCCGCAGAGTCGTATAGATTATCGGAGATATGAAACTGCTGCAATTGGTAATTTGGTATTCAGCGATTATAACATTGGTAAAGGTGGGATATCCACCGGGACTTTTTTACTGGCGGGAAAGGTTAAAGAAGATCTGGATTTGGGTTTAAGTTTGGATTTTATCTTTGGCAGTTTGAGTACTTTATGGGGAGCTGATTTCGCCAGCAGCACTATTTCCGATGTGCAATATACCTTGGCGAAGAAACTATTCGGCGTCCGCCCTGCCGGCGGTTTTTTGTTCCAATTGAATGAGAAAACTACAATCGGCGGTTACGGAGCATTAGGCGTCAATGTGCCGGTAACGGAAGAATTGGATTATTCCTATTCCGACAGTACCAGCGAACAGGATTTGGATTTTAGTTATCCCAACATCGCGGGAGTGGGATTCCAGCATTATTTGCGGCCGAGGTTGATTTTAGCAGGTGATGTTTTATGGGCGGGTTGGCAAAAAAGGAATCAGGAAATTGGGGATTCAGACCGCTATCAAACCGCGGTTTGCGCCAGTGCGGGGATGGAGATTGTTCCTTTAAATGAAACTTTAGTGCCTATTTACCAGAAACTGGCTTACCGGTGGGGTGTTAGTTATCAGGCGCTGTATTATCAATCTCCGGCGGGACAGACGGTGAATGATTTTGCTGTTTCCGCGGGATTGGGGATACCTTTGGAAGATGTCAAATCGAGATTGGACATTACTTTTACTTTAGGCAAGCGCGGGGATTTGGATACAAACAATGCGGAAGAAATTTACTATCGTATGGGATTTTATATCAATACCGGTGAAAAGTGGTTTGTGAGGACAAAGAAGTATTAGCGAAGAGCGATATGCGAAGAGCGATTAGCAGAGAGTGATAAGCGAAGAGTAAAAAGCAAGAAGCGGAGGCGGGGAAAGTAATTGAATATACTAATAATGGAAAAAAGTGAGAAAACCACAATAGAAGGGAAAGGACAATGAAGCGATTATTTCCTTGGTTGGCAATGGTGTTTTTAATGGGATGTGCGGCGCAGTATGAGGTAGTGGAAGAAGTGGTGGAGGAAAAGGGCCCTCAGTATACTGCGGCGCAGGTAGATTCGCTGGTCAAATTCAACCGGATGTTTTTCTGGGATTATTACAAGCCGATGGCGCAGAAAGAAAAATTTACGGTCGAAGGTTGTCAGACTGCTTTGGAATATTTCTGGCAGTATGTGGAATACGATACAGCTCGCCGCTACAATGATTTCGGTCAGGCGGCGCAATGCTATATCGAGTGGTCGAAATACGACGCCAGCAAGTCGGACAGCGCCCGCATTGTGTTTGAAATCGGGGCTAAACGGTATCCGGACAGCGATTATCTGCAGAACGCTTTAGGGATAATTTATAAAAACCGCGGCGATTTGGATAAAGCAGTACAATATTTTTCCGCAGCCAGTAAAATCGACCCTTCCAAGCCGGAATATGTCATCCCTTTGACGGAAATCTATCAGCAGAAATCGGAATGGCAAAAAGCCAAGGACGCCTGCGAACAACTATTGAAAATCGATCCGGCTAACGCTACCATTCGCGACCGGCTGGAAACGATATTGCGCGATCATTTCACTCCGGAAGAATATATTAAGGCTTTACAGACCAAGATCGAATTAGAACCGGAGAACACGGATAACCGGATAAAACTTGCCCGACAATATGCCAATTTAGCTAAGAACGCTGAAGCCAAAGCTGCAGTAGAAGGCGCTTTGGCTATCGATGGCAAGAACACGGAAGCGCTGGAACTTTACGGCGAAATCATAGACAATTTGGGAGATTTCAACGGTTCGATTGAAGCTTACAAACGAATTTTAAATATCGATTCCAAACGCGTGGATATTATTTTGGCTGTGGCGGCGGGTTACAAGAATTTGAAGAATTACAGCAGCGCCCGCACTTATGTCTTGAAGGCATTGGAAGTATCTCCGGGGAATGGCTCAGCTTACCTCCGTTTCGGCGAAATTTTTGAAGCGTCGGCGGATCAATGTTCCGGCGGAAAGCAGGCGGCTTATTCCGATAAACTGGTGTTTACTATCGCTTACGGTCTATTTGAAAAAGCGGCTAATTCCGACGATTACAATGCCAAGGAAAACGCTTCCCGCAAGATGAAATATCTGGAAGGCAATCAGATTTTACCCCAGAAATCGGATTGGTTTATGCATCAGAAAGATTTTACTCCCACCGGGGATTGTTACGGATGGATTTCCGAGGGATGGAGCGAAGTGCAATATATCAAGCAGTATATGAAGAGATTTTCCGGGTAGAAAATAAGTATTGGGCATTAGGCATCAGGCATTAGTAAAATGGTATTTCGGGAAAAATTTGAAAATAGCGTTAGCATCGGATCATGCGGGGTATCCGCTTAAAGAAGCGGTAAAAGAGTATTTGTTATCCGCAGGTTATGAAGTGGAAGATTTTGGCGGTTTTAATACTGAAGCGATGGATTATCCGGACAGCGCTCACCCGGCGGCGGAATCGGTGGCAAGCGGGAAAAACGAAAGGGGAATTTTCATTTGCGGCACCGGTCAGGGAATGCAGCTGACGGCCAATAAACATCGTGGAATCAGGGCCGCATTATGCTGGATGCCGGAAATCGCCAGACTTTCCCGTTTGCATAACGACACTAATGTATTGACGATGCCGGGAAGGTTTATCGATGGTAAGACGGCGGTGGAAATGGTTAAAGTGTGGCTGGACACACCATTTGAAGGAGGAAGGCATAAGAGGCGGGTAGAGAAGATTGAGGATATATGATATATGATATATGAATTGTGATTTAAAAACGATAGCTTGAAAACTGAGATTTGCAAAAGGAGCATCTAATATGATGGAACATCTAAAACAAACCGATCCTGAAATATATCAGGCGATTACCGGAGAACGCAGCCGGCAAAATCAAACTTTGGAGATGATCGCTTCGGAAAACTTCACCAGTTTAGCGGTGTTGGAAGCGATGGGTTCGGTGATGACTAATAAGTATGCCGAAGGTTATCCCGGCAAGCGGTATTACGGCGGGTGTTCCTTTGTGGATGTGGGTGAAGATTTGGCGCGGGAACGGGCGAAACAGTTGTTCAAATGCGGTTACGCCAATGTTCAGCCTCACAGCGGCAGTCAGGCGAATATGGCGGTGTATATGACATTGCTGCGGCCGGGCGAAACGGTAATGGGGATGAATTTAGCGCACGGCGGGCATCTGACGCACGGCAGCCCGATAAATTTCAGCGGGCAATTATACCGGATAGTTTCGTATGGCGTAAAGAAAGAAACCGGAACGATTGATTACGACCAGATGGCGGAAATCGCCCGGCGGGAAAAACCTAAGATGATAATGGGCGGCGCTTCAGCTTACCCCCGTTTTTGGGATTTCGCCCGGATGAAGGAAATCGCCGAGGAAATTAAGGCATATCTGGTGGTGGATATCGCGCATTTTGCCGGATTGATTGCCGGAGAAGTTCATCCCAGTCCTCTGCCCTACGCGGATGTGGTGACCAGCACCACGCATAAGACTTTGCGGGGTCCGCGCGGCGGATTGATTCTAACCGACGCTAAAGGCGGGGAAATAATGCTACCGGGATTTGAAGAGCCGAAGAAACTGCGGATGGCGCTGAATTCGATGGTATTTCCGGGAATTCAGGGCGGGCCTTTGATGCATGTGATTGCGGCGAAAGCTGTAGCTTTCAAGGAAGCGTTGGAACCTTCTTTCAAGGATTATGCGCGGCAGATCGTGAACAATTGCCGGGCCTTCGCGGACAGGTTGATGGAACATGGATTTCAATTAGTGTCCGGCGGGTCGGATAATCATCTGGTATTAATCGATTTACACAACAAAAATATCACTGGAAAAGCGGCGGAAGAAGTATTGGAAAAAGCCGGGATTACCGTCAACAAGAATATGGTGCCGTTCGACGATCAGCCGCCGATGGTGACATCAGGGATAAGAGTGGGTACTCCGGCGTTGACCACTAAGGGGATGAAGGAAAGTGAAATGCGGCTTATCGCCGATATGTTCCAAAGGGTGATTGCGCAGCCGGAAAATGAAGCGCTTTTAGCGAAGGTGAAAGGTGAAATCGCTGAATTGAACAAATCGTTTCCGCTTTATCCGGAGGATTGAGGAAGCTTACAGCTTACAGTTGACAGCTTACGGAAAAGCAAAGAAAAAGCATTATTAACCGGGATGAAGGGGATAAAAGCGGATTTCGCTAAATGTAACACTTTATTTTTATAAGAAATCATCTCAAATTAGTCATGCTGAACTTGTTTCAGCATCCAGTGACTTTTAAGGGCAGGTTAAAAGCAAAGGCGCTGGATTTCGAAACAAGTTCGGAATGACCCTTTTATGGGGCTTATTTATTGAGAATGGTAAAATGGTACCATTCATTCGATAACAGAATTATCCAAGGTAAGGGCAATTCTTGAATTGCCCTTATCAATATCTGCAGGAAAAATATTTAGTCTTGGGAAAAAAGTAACATAATGCGGCCGGATTGGGACAAGTATTTTATGGACATCACTTTCCTGGTAGCAACGCGGGGAACCTGTCTGCGGCGGAAAGTGGGCGCTATTTTAGTGAAGAATAAGCGGATATTGGCTACCGGGTATAACGGCGCGCCGCGGGGATTGAAACATTGCGGGGAACGGGAATCGGGATGTTTGCGGACGCAATTGAATATCCCTTCCGGGGAAAGGCACGAAATTTCCCGCGCGGTGCACGCGGAACAAAATGCGATTATCCAGGCGGCGGTATATGGATTTTCCATTGAAGGAGCTATTTGTTATACTACTAATCATCCCTGTGTATTATGCACTAAGATGTTAATCAACGCTGGGATTGTAGAAATTGTTTATGCGGAAGGATACCCCGATGAATTGTCGGCGCAGCTGCTGGCGGAATCGGGGATGAAGGTAAGACAGTACTTGAAGGATGAAGGATAAAGGAAAAAGCAAATTCCAAATTCTAAATTTTAAATTCGAAACGGAATAATTATAATTGAAGGATTAAGAACAGACTAAAGTCTGTTCTCTTAATCCGAACAAGCCGGAAACAAGAAGGCGCTTGGCTCTGGGTTCAAGGCTTTGGGCTCAAGACTTTTGACTTTAGACTTTGAACTTTGGGTAAAGCGCGTTCTCCAAATTACCAAATTTCCGAATTACCCAAGTCCATTTAATACATATAGTTATTACAACTTTTTACCAAAAAAGCAACAAAAATATTTCAAAGCTGCTTATATATAGGAAGTCGGACTTTAAGCCGGCACAAATAATAATGCGATGAATAGAAGGATAGAGGGGTGGATACTAAGTGATAAGGTTTAACAACAAGCGACAAAACAAAAATGACAAAAATGACCTTTAAAGGTGGAGCGCATCCGCCGGAATTCAAACATTTAACGGAAAAACTGGCGATAGAAACATTGCCGGCGCCGGAACGGGTGTTCATACCTATAGTCCAGCATCTGGGCGCTCCGGGCAAACCGATAGTCAATGTCAAGGATGAAGTCAAGGTGGGGCAGGCTTTGACTGCGCCGGGGGGATTTGTTTCGGTACCAGCGCATTCCCCCATATCTGGTAAGGTGAAGAAAATTGGCAAATACCCGCATCCGTTCGGCCGGCAGGTCGAGACTATCGAAATCGAGAATGACGGAAAGGATGAGCCGATTCACGAGTTTTCGGAAGAGCCCGGTTACTTGAATCTGTCTAAAACGGAAATGTTGAACCGGATCAAGGAGGCCGGATTAGCGGGGATGGGCGGAGCGGCGTTTCCGACGCATGTGAAGCTGCAGCCTCCGGCGGAAAAATCTATCGACACTTTAATTTTAAATGGCGCGGAATGCGAACCGTTTTTAACCGCCGACCACCGGGTGATGCTGGAACAAGCCGAAGACATTTTCAAAGGCTTAGAAATTGTCAAACGGATACTAAATCCCCAACAGATTTTCATCGGTATCGAAAACAATAAGCCGGACGCTGTCGAGCATTTGACAGCAGTGGGAAAAGCTTATCCCGAGGTAAAAGTAACGGCTTTGCCGGTGAAATATCCTCAAGGCGCGGAAAAGCAGTTGATTTCCGCATTAGTGAAGCGGGAAGTGCCTTCCGGAGGACTGCCGATGGATGTGGGCTGTCTGGTTCATAATGTGGGGACGACTTTGGCGATCTACGAAGCTGTAGCGAAGAAGAAGCCCTTGATGGAACGAGTGGTGACGGTAACCGGGAATGGCATTATCAATCCCAAGAATATCCGGGCGAAGATTGGCACGCTGTTTTCAGCGCTGATCGAATACGCCGGAGGCTATACTGAAGGCGCGGTGAAATTGATTATGGGCGGGCCGATGATGGGAATGTCTCAGCATACCGATGAAGTGCCGGTGATCAAAGGGACTTCCGGGATTTTGGTATTGAACAGCAACATTGCAGTTTTACCGCAGCCCAAACCCTGCATTGGGTGTTCGCGTTGTCTGGAAGTGTGCCCGATGGGATTGACGCCGACCTTATTGGGGACTTATGTGGAATACAATATGACGGAAAAAGCGATCAAGCAGGATATTTTGGATTGCATCGAATGCGGGAGCTGCACCTATATCTGCCCGACCAAGCGAAATTTAGTTCATTTGATCAAGCTGGGGAAGATGAACGCTTTGGAATTGAAGAAGAAGGAAAAGGCGGCTTAAAAGCAGGGATTAGGATTTAGGATTTGGGATTTAGGGAAAAGCAAAACAGTCAACAGCGATTAGGTAAAATCAAACATTATGCGTTTTTACTTGAACACTTGAATACTTGCGCACTTGAACACTTCTTTCGATTTATAGACTATTATCAGGATAAACAATATTTTATGAAACAATTTCAAGTATCGGTATCACCTCACATTCGGGATAACACCGACATTCCGAAAATAATGCATTCGGTGAATATTGCGTTATTACCGGCGCTTTTGGGCGCAACTTATATTTTTGGTTTCCGGGCGCTGGGATTGACGCTGATTGCAGTAGCGGCGGCAATGTTGACGGAAGCTGTCGCACAGAAAATGCGGGGAAGGGAAATCGATGTTTTAGACGGTTCAGCGATAGTAACGGGGATATTATTAGCGTTCAATTTACCGCCGGGAGTGCCGTTTTGGATTCCGATTGCTGGTTCGGTCTTCGCTATCGGCATCGCCAAGCATCCTTTCGGCGGATTGGGATATAATCCATTGAATCCGGCGCTGTTGGGACGGGCGTTCTTACTGGCGTCTTGGCCGGTGCATATGACCAAGGATTGGATGAAACCTTTTTGGTGGAAGGAAACCGGATACAATTTCTTTAGCTGGAATGCAGCGAAGGAAGGATCTTTAGTGGATGCGGTGTCCACCGCCACGCCTTTGGGAATAGTAAAAAATTCCCGCAATATCTTAGCCAACGCTTCATCTTATCTGCCGGATAAAGTCAACAATGCCTCCTTAGCCATCGACCAACAGTTCGATAATATTGTCGATTTGGTCTGGGGGACTGTAGGAGGGTGTATCGGTGAAACTTCAGTGATTTTATTGCTGCTGGGCGCTTTTTTCCTGCTGTATAAGCGGTATATCAGTTGGCATATCCCCATCAGTTACATCGCCACCGTCGCGGTATTAGGGTGGATATTTGGCGGTAAAAGCGGCTATTTTACCGGCAATATGCTGTTTCAGGTATTTTCCGGCGGATTGATACTGGGCGCCTTCTTTATGGCCACAGATATGGTGACATCGCCGCTGTCCAAGAAGGGGCATTTGATTTTTGGAGCGGGGTGCGGATTATTAACGGTAATAATTCGGCAAGTCGGCGGGTATCCGGAAGGAGTGTCTTATTCAATACTGCTGATGAATTTGACGGTGCCGCTGATCGACAGAGCCACATTGCCGAAGAAATTCGGAACGGTGAAGGAGAAGTAGGAATTAAGATTTGGGATTTGGGATTTAGGCAAAGCATGCCTAAAAAGCAGAAAACATTTAACCTTATATAAAGAACTATGGGTTACATTTTAAAATTAACGGTAATATTGCTGGTAGTGTCGGGGATAGCTGCGGGGGCTTTAGCGCTGGTCAATCTCAAGACCAAACCGGTGATATTGGAATTCAAGCGGGTGGAACAGGAACGCGCCCGGGAAGAAGTGATGAAGGAAGGCGTCCTGTTCAAATTATACGACGATACTTCCGATTTCCCCTTCTATCGAGTCTATTCCGATGAAGAAGGGACGGATTTGATCGGGTACATTTTTACTGCTATAGGTAAAGGGTATTCCTCAGATGTTGTTACCATAACCGCGGTCGATACCAGTTTCAATGTGGTGGGGATCAAGGTGACATCTCAACAGGAAACTCCGGGATTGGGCACTAAGGTGCAAGAAATCAAGTATGGCGAAGACGAACCTTGGTTCCAGCGGCAGTTTTTCAAGAATTACCGGGAATCACAAGGGAAAGGGATATTAAACGCTTTGACTTTAGCGGTAGATAAAGACGGCGGCGAGATACATTCTATCACCGGAGCGACAATATCAGGCCGGGCTATATCCAAATCCATCAAAGATGGCGCAAAGTTATTACAGGAAAAGATTGGAGCGGGCAAATGAGTGCGATGAAAGAATTGACCAAAGGGATTTATATCGAGAATCCCATCTTCCGCATTGTCTTAGGGATGTGCCCGACTTTAGCGGTATCGACTTCGGTGAATAACGCTTTGGGGATGGGCGCGGCGGCGACTTTCGTGCTGGTATGCTCTAATGTCATTATTTCGATGATTCGCAAAGGCGTTCCGGCGAAAATCCGCATTCCGATTTTTATCGTGGTGATAGCCGCTTTCGTAACTTTAGTGGAAATGGTGATGGAAGCTTATATGCCGGCGCTGTTTAAAGCGCTGGGGATATTCGTGCCGCTGATTGTGGTGAACTGTATCATATTAGGAAGGGCGGAAGCGTTCGCCTGCCGGAACGGCGTGTTCTATTCTTTCCTCGACGGAATTGGTATGGGCATCGGATTCACGCTGGCGTTGACCATTATTGCTATAATCCGGGAAATTTTCGGTAACGGGACTTTCAATGGGATACCGGTATTGGGGACAAGCTATGAACCGATATTAATTTTAATCTTAGCCCCCGGCGGATTTATCACGATGGGCTTACTGCTCTCGCTATCGAATTATATAGATATGAAGACCAAGGCTAAGAAAGCGAAGAGCGATTAGCGAAGAGCGATTAGCGAAGAACGATTAGGGAAAAGCGATTAGCGAAGAACGAAAATATTAAGACCAATAACATTTAAATAAACAGAAGTCGAAAATGGATTTGGGAAATTTTTTAGTCATCGCGGTCAGCACTATCTTCATTAATAATTATGTGCTGGCGCGGTTTTTAGGGATTTGTCCTTATTTGGGGGTCTCCAAGCAATTGGACAGCGCCTGGGGGATGGGAGTGGCGGTGATTTTTGTGATGACGCTGGCTTCGTTCGCCACTTGGGCGTCCTGGGCCTATTTATTAGACCCGGTTACCAGCATTTGGGGCGGCGATATCGATTTGCGGTTTTTAAGGACTGTGACTTTCATTTTGGTCATCGCCGCGCTGGTGCAATTCGTGGAAATGGTGATTCAGAAAAGCGCGCCGGGATTATACACGGCTTTGGGGATTTATCTCCCGCTGATTACTACCAACTGCGCGGTGCTGGGCGTAGCGGTGTTGAATATCGATATGAAATTCAATATGCTGGAAAGTATGTTTCAGGGATTTACCGCCGGCTGCGGATTCACTTTAGCCTTGATGCTGATGGCGGGAATCAGGGAAAAGTTTGAAGTCAGCGATATTCCTAAGCCGTTGCAGGGAATACCGATTGCAATGATCATGGCAGGATTGATGTCGATTGCGTTTTTAGGATTTTCCGGGCTTAAAATCGGGTAAAAGCAGGAAATAGCGAATAGAGAATAGCGATTAGGGAAAAGCAAATATTTGAACCGCAGATAAAAGCAGATAAAAGCAAAGCACGACAAAGCACAGCAAACCATTATGCCGCCGGGACGGCATAACTTAGCATGAAAATAACTGCGATATACAGGATGCGAGTTCGCTGCAGAGTGCAGGGACTCTGCGGCCAAGAGACGACATTGGGCGGGTTTGTAACCCGCCCCTACAAGAACGGGAATTTGACTTTCAACTTGCAGACTTGTTGACTTGCGGACTAATTTTCAAAACAAACCGCCATGGGCGGCTGGATTCGCGGCCGCCCACAACTTAGAATGAAAATACCCGGCTCGCGAGCAACGTCCAGGCTATTTTCAGGACAAACAGAAATTTTAACCGTAACAAAAACGAAATAATCAAGATGGATCCAATATTAATACCGGCATTGATCTCACTGACGGGATTAGGCGCATTATTCGGCGGGGGATTAGCTTACGCCTCAAAAAAATTTTATGTAGCGGTCGATCCGCGGGTGGAAAAAATTGCGGAAGTGTTGCCTAACGCCAATTGCGGCGCTTGCGGGAAACCGGGATGTTCCGGTTTTGCGGCAGCGGCAGCGGCGGGAGATATAGCGGCTAACGGATGTATTCCCGGCGGGGCGGATGTAGCGGCGAAAATCGCCGCCATTATGGGAGTGGAAGTGTCAACGGGTGAACCGATGACCGCGGTCGTTCGATGCGGCGGTGGAAAGAAAGAAGCCAAGAATAAATACCATTATTTCGGCGTGCAGACTTGCGCGGCGGCGAAATTGGTGGATAACGGGCCTAAAGCCTGCGAATACGGCTGTCTGGGATTCGGCGACTGCTGTGAAGTATGCAAGTTCGACGCTTTACATATGGGGAATAACGGATTGCCGGTGGTGAACGACAAGAAATGCACCGGCTGCGGTTTATGCGTCATCGCCTGCCCGCGGAATGTGATGGAGATGATCCCCAAATCGGCGCAGATTTATGTGGCTTGCCGGTCGCAGGAACGAGGCAAGGAAGTGAAGGAAGTATGCGAAGTGGGCTGCACCGGTTGTTCGCTGTGCGCTAATCCGAAAGTCACTCCGACAGGCGCCCTAAAAATGGACGGATTCCTGCCGCGGGAGAATTGGGAAATTAAAGATAATTTGATTGTGGCAAAATATAAATGCCCCACCAATTCCTTTATCGATAAAGTCAAAGCCAGACCGAAGTTTTCCATCGACAGCAAATGCAATTCCTGCGGCGAATGCGCTAAAATATGTCCGGTGAAGGAATGTATTAAGGGCGAAGAAGGTAAGGTTTTTGTCATCGATCCGAATTTGTGTATTGGCTGCGGCTGGTGCGTGCCGGTATGTGAACCGAAAGCGATTCATATGATGGGCGCTTTGGCTTATCGAATCGAGTGAACAGAGAACAGAGCACAGAGAACAGAATTTTATAATAATGGCGGCGGCGTTACGCCGCCTTTTTTTATGGAGAAAATATGACTAATAAACGAGCTGTCGGCATATTATTAGGAATCGGCAACGGATTATTATTTCTGATATTGCTGGAAATCGGAGTCAGGATCTATGATAAAGAACGGCCTTTTTTGCCGCCTCCGGCGCCAGCTTGGATCAGCTTCTCCCCTACCCTGCATTATCAGATGAGGCCGGGATTTACGGGTGAAATATATAAAGCGCCTGTGGAAATCAATTCCTTTGGATTCAGAGGAAGGGAATTCAGCATCGAAAAATCCGATACTTTCCGTATTGTTTGTATGGGAAATTCCTGCACTTTCGGAAATGAAGTGAAATTATCGGAAACTTATCCTTATCTGCTGGAAAAACGGTTAAAGCAAAGATTGGGGGATGAGGTGCAGGTGATCAACGCAGGGATTCCGGGTTATAGTTCTTATCAAGGAAAGATTTTATGGGAGGAGAAGATTGCGGTATTGCAGCCGGATATAGTGGTAGTATCATACGGATTCAATGACCGGCGGACGGTGCCGGATATTGGATGGCAGGATGGAGCGGAGTTTTTCCGGCGGAACGCTAAAGCGCAAAGCCGGATGGAATTTTTTCGCCGGAGTTATTTGTGCAAGTGGCTGCTGCATATTCTAAATTTAGACGAAAAGATTCCCAAGATTGAAGGATATGCCGTTAGAGTCGATAAGGAACAATATGAGGCAAATATGCAGGAAATCGCTGGGGAGGCTAAATCAGCAGGGGCAAAAGTACTGTTTTTAGGGATGCCGGACCGGAATAATTTGCGGGATTTTTATCAGCAGGCGGATGCACTGATGAATTTTCGGGAATTTCAGTCAGTCAGAGATAGACTAGAAACATCACAGAATATCTACAGCCGCATGATGCGGCATCGTTTCAATCAAAGAGCGGATTCTCTGCAGGTGGATATCGCAAGATTAGCGGAATGGCCGGATGTGATGGCGTTTCACGGAGGATTGCCAGTTTTTACCGCGGCGGAATTTAATGCCGCGATGCGGGCGGCGGCGGAAAAAAACGGTGTGGAATTTATCGATTTGCAGGATTATCTGGATGATGGGGATTTTGTCGATTTCATTCATTTGAACCGATATGGGGCGGAGACGGCGGCGGGGATTTTAGAAGAGAGGATAATGGCATTAGGCATTTGGCATTAAGCATTCGTAAAAGTAGAGGCATCAGTTTAAAGTGGATGCTGCATTTCGGGTGATGACGCGGTAAGCCGGGTGATATAATTGATTGTATTGGGGGGAATGATGGGGGGTGGGGTAATTAAGCGATTTCATTTTCGCAATAAAATCTATCCATTCATTTTCCGCCAGCGGTATTTTGCGGTGCGCAGCAAGTTGAAATACCGCATTCAAGCCGTTTTCCAGAGCGTTTTGCGAAGGCGAAAATTGTTTCGCCGATAGCAGCATCGCCCGGAATAATGCTTCCACATCACCATTATCCGATTTAAATCGAGCTAAATTGACTCGCAGCATATTGCTATCGGGGGAAACGAATTCAAAAAGAGGGATAGTATTATTGGCGGGGATTTCGGCTATTTCCCGGAGAAGATAACTGCGGGCGGAATTTTCGTCGGAAATGAAATGTCCCGTTCCCATCGTCCCTTGATAGATGATTTTATAGATATCTACCGGCTGCATCTGGGGGTAACGATGAAAATGGGAGCTAAGAACACTTTCCCATTCATTGTGGTATTGGCACGACAAAAAGAAGAAAGCTGAGTTTAAAAAAAGAAAAAAGAGTATTCTACTCAGATTCAGAAATAATCCGGAATTGGAATATACCGTATTTGATAATGACATTGCCGAGAACCGGTAGACTCGATTATGTTATCCCGGATTAGGGCTGAACGCTGACCGCTTCCATCATAGGGAAATCGCCCCAAGGACTGGCAGGAACAGCGGCTTTAACCGAATCGGTCTCGACCGTAGTAGTATCGTCGATAACAGCGGCAATTGGCTCTTTCGCCGGGGGATTTTGCGCCAATTGCTGCACCGGAATATTCTGCTGACGCATATAGACGCCGCCAGCGATCATTACCAAAGCCATACCGGTGGCGAAAGCTGCGGCACGGGGAAGCGCTTTCCATTCCCGGACTTTGCCATATTCAATTTCCGCCAGCCGGTGTTTCAGCCGGATTTCAAAACCCACAGGAGCACACTGCAGAACCAGCGAGGGAAAACTGCGGCGGAGGAAGGCGTATTCCTGAGTATATTTAGCGCAAAAAGGACAGCGTCTGCGGTGTTCCTCAATTTCCAAGGAATTCACCAGCAGGTAAAGCGATTCAAATTCTTCACAAGAGATCATAAAGGGTTCTCCCAATCAGATTTTTTACCGAATGCCCAAGTTTTATAACTGCGGCAGACGATGCAGAAAATAGAATTCATCGGATTAGTCACAATTCTATTCTCAATTTCAACTGAGTTGCCCTCCCCAGTCGAGATGTTTACAGCCGAATAAACCCGAGATTCACAATCATTAGAGGCTGTTTCCTTTTTTGCATCGAGCTATGTCCGTGGACGGCGGACAAGCTAAAAAATCGATGACCGAAGGATTTCTGTTGGGACCAGCGTTAAGGCTGGCAGGAACTGCAAATATATTATTAAGTAGTGGAAATAAAAATAGAACAAAAGGTGGAGAGTGCGGAAGAAGTCTTGAGCGGAAGGTAAAATTGCGAATAGTTTTCGAAAAATTTCGCAAACAGACGCCTCGAAAAAGAGGTGTTTTTCCGATGGAGGCGTAAAGGTCGACTAATTACCAGACAAAACAATAAAAAAGTGCGATAACAAACTCCGCATAAATAGTTGAAGGACTTCTTATAGGGGGCGGTTTCCCGTCATTTGGCGCCGGGTTTCAGGTCTTTGAGCATTTTCTGCAATCTGGTGCGGCCGCGGTTGACGCGGGATTTAACCGTCCCTAATGGCACTCCAACTATTTTACTTATTTCTTCGTAGGAAAGTTCCTGAATATCTCGTAAAATTATCACTTCCCTAAAAGTTTTTGGCAATTCTTCGATAGCTTCCCGGATTGTTTCGCCGACGATGGTGTCTTCGGCGCTTTTTTCCAGGTTGATTTTGCTGTCGGGGAGTTCGAAAGTCTTGCCATTTTCGTTAATGCCGGAAAGCGAAAAGAAACGGCGGAGGTTTTGGCGGCGGAGTTCGGTTTTGGTGAGATTTATAGCGATAGTGTAAATCCAGGTGGAGAATTTAGCGATTTGCTGATAGCGGTTACAGTTCCGATAGACGCGGACAAAGGTCTCCTGCACGATGTCTTCGGCATAGACTCGATCTTTCAACATACGGGCGACATAATTGAACAAAGGATCTTTATAGCGGGTGACCAGTTCATTGAAGGCAGCAATATCACCTTCCTGGAAGCGTTTAATCAATTCTTCGTCGGTCGCTTTCATACTCTTACTAATTTTCTTTTCCGCGAGGGATAGCATTGATAAACTCCAACATCAAGGAATCGAATTCAATACCGGAACCGACCAGCGCGCTGTCGATTTCCTGCAGTTTTTGCAGGACTCTTTCGGTTTGGGCCGAATTATAATTTTCCGATAAACGGCAATAATTGTTGTATCGGTATTGATTGATATTAATATCTTTTTGGAACCGTTCCGGCTGGCGGCCGGATTCCCGGATATTTGCAATAAGGTTTAAATGAATGAAAAGTTCTTTCAGGCTCCAGACAATGAGTTTAGGCTTCTCACGATTCACCAATAAATCATTGAGCAAAATCTGCGCCTGTTTGAAGTCCTTTCGGCCCAGCGCATCGGAAAAAGACCAGATGTCTGCAATGCCGCCCAGATCGACAAAATTTTTAACATCGGCAAGGGTGATTTCCGCGGAGCCATCCAGATAATCGAGCGCTTGTTCAATCCAGCTGTGAATCGACCATAAATCGACTTTTGAGCTGGAAAGGAAAGCAAGCAGCTCCGGATGAAGCTTTTTATCTTTGAACATCCAGCGCAGGATTTTCCCGAATTCCGCTCCTCGGGGAAAAGACAAATCGATCCAAGCGTAATTTTCCCGCAAATGCAGCAAGGGAGATTTAGCTTTAAAATCCGGTTTAACTTCGTAAGAAAGGACGATGACGATTTTCTGCAAATCGCCGGTCAGCGCATCAGCGGCTTTTTGCAGGACTTTGGAATTAATATTTTCCAGCCGCCGGATGATGAACAGCTTTTTGGGAGACATCAGAGGCAGCGAACGCAGAGCGTTGATGTAGGACTCATATTGGAAATCGCTGCCGTCGATAATTTCCAAATCGAAGTCAGCGGCGCCTTCCGCGATGAGGCGGGCGCTTAGCAGGTGAATGACCTGATGATGCAGGAAAGATTCTTCACCGGTAAGCAGATAGACCGGGGCGAGGTTCCCGGTGTCGATGATTTTGACGAATTCGCTAAAAAGCACTATTAAAAGCAGGAATCAGGAGTTCGGAATTAGGAATTAGGGAAAAGCAAAACAAACCATTATGTGCCTTTCGGCGCACAACGAAGCATGAAAATAGTGTCGACCACAGAGGGTCGACACCACAGTCTGACACTGGCTGTCAGGCGGGGGCGCCTGACAGCGCCACTTTTTCTTTTGACTTTTGACTTTTGACTTGCAGACTTGTTGACTTGCAGACTTGTTGACTTGCGGACTTATTTTCAAGATAAAAGAGTTCACCACAGACACAGAGACACAGGGAAAAGCAAAGACAATTATATGATAACATTAGAGAAATATTAAAGTTATTATGCCAACGGCGAAACAATAAGGGGCAAAGTAATAGAGTTTTCCTTGGCCGATGATTTTGAGCAGGACGGCGATGGATAAATAACCCATTATCGCGGCGGCGGCCATAGCGGTAAGAAGTGATGGTATATTTTCCAACGGAAATGAATCCATATCTTTTAAATGCAGGAATGAAGCGCCCAGAATCGCCGGAACAGAAAGTAAAAACGAGAACCGAGCTGCGTCTTTTTTATCGAAACCTAAGTGGATTCCGGTCACGATGGTGGAACCGGATCGAGATATGCCGGGGATAATGGCAACAGCTTGCGCTGTTCCGACAATGACTGCATCGAACCATTTTAACTTCCACAAGGTCTTGTGGGCTTTTCGATTAATCCGAGAGCTGAGGAGAATACAGCCGGTAATTATAATCATAATCGCGGCGTTGCCAGCCGAACTGAAAAGGCTTTCCAGAAAATCTTTAAAGGTAAGGCCAATGATGCCTGCGGGAATAGTCCCATAGATAAGTAAGACTAAGGTTCTTCTTCCTTCGACATCCTGCGGATGAAAAATTGCAGATATCATTTTCCCGATTTCAGCGCGGAAATAGATAACGACCGCAATTAAAGTGGCGAAATGCAGCGCTACATCGAAGACCAGTTCGGGACCGGCATAATTCAGGAAATGTTGGGCGATGACCAAATGCCCGGAACTGGAAATAGGTAAAAATTCGGTCAATCCTTGTAAAATGCCCAATATCAAGGCTTGAAATATGTTCAAATGTACTCCGGTAGTATCGAAGTATGATTAGTGTTAGTGTAATAATTGGTACCAGTCTTAAAGTAGGGACAGAACACGGTTCAGTCCCTACAAAAAGGCAATATTAATCAAGAAGGAGAGAATAGACTTCAGTCTGTTCATTACAAATTTTATATCATTTCAGCATTATTCAAAACCTTCTTAAACAGTCATGTTGAACTTGTTTCAGCATCCAGAGCCTTCAAGAATCCCCAAAAGCAAAGGCGCTGGATTCCGAACCAAGTTCGGAATGACCCCCTTTTTTTGGTGAGTTTTTTGAAATGCTAACTGATACCTAATTTTTACAAAACTTCGTTCAAACTGCCGGTGCGATAGCCTTCCAGATCAAGGGCGATGTATTTAAAGCCGAGGATCTTAAAATGGTTGATGACAGTTTGACGATGTTTATCCATAAAAGGATTAATGTCGGCCGGATTTAATTCGATGCGGGCAATATCTCCGTGATGGCGGACGCGAAAACCGTCATAACCCAGACTGTGAAGAAACAATTCGGCATTTTCCACCATTAGCAGTTTTTCCCGGTCGATGTGATGTCCGTAGGGAAATCTGGAAGCCAGACAGGCGGACGAAGGTTTGTCATAAGTTGGAAGTCCCATTTGCCGGGAAAGCAGTCGGATTTCCGTTTTAATAAGACCGACTTCACGCAGGGGGCTGATAATATGCAGTTTTTGCAGGGCTTTCAAGCCGGGACGATGGTCGTAAGGATCGTCGGCGTTAGTGCCGTCGGCGACAATATCGATGCCAGCTGCTTCTGCAGCGGCGATAATCGTGTTAAAAGTCTTCAACTTACAATGGAAACAGCGGTCGGGAGGATTTTCCGTGAAATTCAGTTCCGCCAGGATGTCGATTTCGATCAGCCGGTAGTCGAGATTACGGCTCTGGACAAAGTTCAAGGCTTGTTCCAGTTCCCATTGCGGTAAAGTAGCGGATTTGACGATGACGGGGAGACATTTGTTTCCCAGTGTTTCCACCGCCACTGCAGTGAGAAAGGTGGAATCGACGCCGCCGGAAAAACCGACAGCTATGCTGCCGTAATTAGAAAGAACAGACTTCAACGAGGCTAATTTGTCCCCCAAATCGACCATGGAAAGTTCCTGCTATTTTGGATTTTGGACTTTAGACTTTAGGCTTTGGACTTTAGGAAAAGCTTGAAAGGATCAATTACTTCTTTTCCGAAAGGGAATTTTTCGGCTTAATCGGCATCAGATTGGTGCCATCGAAGCGGAAAAAATTGACGGACTGGTTGAAACGATTACCATTGGAAAAATTAAAGTTATAATTAATCCCGGTGTAAGATATATTTTTATCCGCAGATGGACGAGCTTTATTCTTATTTAAAAGAATTTGCAGAAGAAAATTCATCGCATCATAACCCAGTATTTCCTCCTGGTCAGGCGGACGGTTCTTCAGAGAGATAAAAATATCGTTTAAACGGCGATAATTGTCGCTGTTTCTTTCGCCATTATTCCAAGAAGCGACAATAAGATTCTTTAAATGACTGTGATGTTTAGCGAGAATTTCCGCATTAAAGGAGGAAGCCAGACCCAGCAAGTCGGTTTTTAGATTGTAAAAGGCGAATTGATTGATATACATATCAGCTTCTTCCTGATTGAAAGGGAAGAGAAAGCCGTGATAACAGGATATGGCAATATCGTTGGAATCGATTTCCGCGCGGTTGAACCTGAGCAGACTGCGTTGTTTTTTCAGATGATGCGTCCAGAGTTTGTCGATAAGGGAGGCAGTCAGAGTATCTACAGTGTAAAAAGCGTCTCCCGCCTCGATGCGGTTTTTAGTGGGGATGGGATAGTCTTCACTTTTTTCAAACAGCAGGAGATTTTTAGATTTCAGTGTTTTAAGCGAATCGCTGAAATCGATTTTATAGCCGACGCGGCGGATATTCTTGAAACTGCCGCCGAGGTCTTGAGAATGGGTGTAATACCATTCGCTGGCGGCGACTTCGCCGCCTAAATCGGAAATCTCCTTAATAAAGGTTTCAGTCAGAGTTTCGCGGGGATCATCCAGAGGGGCAAGCGTAGCGAAGCGGCGCAATCCTAAGTTTTTAAAGGCAAAATCGGCGAAACTTTTTCCCAAATAAGCTAAATCCGGGGCTAATTGCCAGATATTAGGGGCAATTTTACATAGGTCTGGAGTGTCGTCTTTCAGGATATAAAATGGGATTTTTAAGTCGCTGGCGGCGGAAGCGTTCATCAATGCGTCAACTCCGGTAGTCAAGCAAACTACGGCAGCGACTGATTGATTGGAGAGAGCTTTCACCTGAAAGTATTGCTGTAAAGGCGCGCCATCCAGTTCGATAAAGAGCAGTTGGTAAGGATCGGATTTTTCTTTTGGCTGATTAAGGCTAAGAGCGGCCTGCAGACCGGAAATTATGCTGGCTGCTGAGCTGTCATCCGGATGGTAAACCAGAGCAATTTTGGTGTGCGAGGAATTATTTCCCAGATATTTATCAAGAACACTCTTTTCATTATTGTCAAGTTTATCCTGCAGGTAAAGCAATTCCGATTGAGCCATTCCGGTGAATAAAAGGTCGAGCTTGGTCTGCAGATATTTTTTTAATGTTAGATTGGAACAATCGGTGAAAAGTTGGATAAGTTCGATATAAGCCGGATGGTAATCGTCTTTGGCGAAGAGGATTTCCGATTTTAGCAGGCGGACATATTCGAAATATTCGCTGGCGGGAAATTGCCGGTAAAAAGCATCGACTACCGCAGACGCTTCGGTATACCTTTCCAGCCGGACCAGAGTTTTCCCGGTCAAAAACAAAGCTTCATCGGCGTAGGGATTATCCGGTGAAACGACGGAAGCTTGGCGGAACAAGGGCAAAGCCTGGCTGTAATTCCCGGCGCGGAATTTTTCCAAGCCGGAATTCATTGCTTTTGCCGGAGTTTGGGCAAAGCAAAGATTGATTGAAGCAAAAAGGATTAAGAAAAATATGGAATATTTAAAGATAATTTTCGGCAATATTTGACTCCAAAGGATAAATCCGGCATTGGGCATTAGGCATTAGTAAAGGCTTTAGGATTCGGATAAATAGAGAATCAAAGAGGTTTTCGGGTCAACGATCTATAAACTCCAATGATAAACAAGACGCTCGGTATAAAGAACAAGATGTTTCCCATTATTCCAAGGTCTTTAAACAAAAGACGAATTGCTTCTACGCCCAGCATTGCATAGCCGCAATACCGGAAAAATTCATCGACCAGAATGTAGGGGCGGGTATACTGAGGACGAGCTCTGGTCCAAAACAAGGGGCTGGAATTCCAGATCATATAAATGCCATAGACAATGGCGAAATAATCTATGGTAAGCATAGTTGTTATCTATTATTTTGTAACAGTTTGGCTTTATGAAGTCCAAAGCAGGTACCTGGTCATTCCGAACTTGGTTCGGAATCCAGCGGTATTGCTTTGGGGAAGTTTTAAAAGGCACTGAATGCTGAAACAAGTTCAGCATGACTATTGTACTTCATATAGCTTAAGTCATACATTATTTTATAACAAGTATTATGAGTTCTTCGACGGAATAATTCAGCTTATTCCACGGTGACGCTTTTCGCCAGATTGCGGGGTTGGTCGACATCGCAGCCGCGCAAGGCGGCGACATGGTAAGCCAGAAGCTGTAACGGTATTACCGTCAATATAGGCAGCAAATAATGATCGACCTGAGGGATATAGATGACTCTTTCGGCTTTAAGCTTGATCTCCTGATCGCCTTCGGTAGCGATGGCGATGACTCGTCCGTTACGGGCGCGGACTTCTTCGATATTCGACATAATTTTTTCATAAGTGCCGTCGTGAGTAGCGATAAAGACTACGGGCATATTATGGTCGATGAGGGCGATGGGACCGTGTTTCATTTCTGCGGCGGGGTAGCCTTCGGCGTGGATGTAGGAAATTTCTTTAAGTTTCAAAGCGCCTTCCATCGCTACAGGATAATTGTAGCCTCGGCCGAGGTAGAGGAAATTCCTTTGGTCTTTGAATTCGCGGGCGATCTCTTTAATTTGCGGTTCCAAGCGGAGAATAGCCTGGATTTTCCGCTGCAGACTTTTCATCTCCTGCACCCATTTTTGTCCGCCTAGGATGGACATTCCGCGTTTGCGGGCGATGAACAAAGTGATAAGCGCCAGCACGGTAATTTGGGAGGTGAACGCTTTGGTGGAAGCCACACCGATTTCGGGACCGGCATAGAGATACAGTCCGGCGTCAGCTTCGCGGGCGATAGTGGAACCGACGACATTGCAGATAGCGAGGCAGACCGCGCCTTTGCGCTTAGCTTCCCGCATCGCGGCAAGAGTATCGGCGGTTTCGCCGGATTGGCTGATGGCGATGACTACAGTACCCGGTTCGATGATGGGATTGCGGTATCGGAATTCGGAAGCGTATTCCACTTCCACCGGAATACCGCCGAATTCCTCGATCATATATTCGCCGATGAGGGCGGCGTGATACGAGGTTCCGCAGGCAATGATGATTATCCGTTTAGCGCTGGATAGAGAGTCGCGGTAGTCCCCCATTCCCGCCATTTTCGCGGTGCCTTCATCTTCCAGCAAACGGCCGCGCATTGCGTCTTCCACGGTATTAGACTGTTCGTGGATTTCTTTCAGCATAAAATGGGGATAACCGCTTTTTTCAATCTGGTCGACGGAAAAAGTGATATGTTCTACTCGTTTATCGAGAGGATCACTGTTTAAATTGAAAATGCGATAGCTGTCTTTTTCCATCACGGCTAATTCACCATCATCGAGGTAAATAACCTTACGCGTGTATTCCACGAAAGCGGCAATATCGGAAGCGATAAAGTTTTCATTTTCCCCAATGCCGAGGATGATGGGACTGCCGCGGCGGGCGGCGACAATTTTATTGGGTTCCCGGCGGGCGATGACGGCGATACCATAAGTCCCGTGAACGCGTTTTAAGGTCAAGCGGAGGGATTCTTCCAGCGAGTGTTCGTGGTAATATTCCTGGAGCAGATGCAGGAGGGTTTCGGTATCGGTTTCGGTCTGGAATTTATGACCTTTTTGCGTGAGTTCGGTGCGGAGCGAAAGGTAATTTTCGATAATTCCGTTATGCACTAAAGCCAATTCACCGCTGCGGCTTTGATGCGGGTGGGCGTTGATGGTGGAAGGGACTCCATGCGTCGCCCAGCGGGTATGCCCCAATCCCAGCCAGCCGTCGATTTTCTGTCCATTAATATCAGCTTCCAAACTGGCGATTTTGCCGATTTTTTTCTTAAGGGTGATACCGTTTTTTCCCAAAACGGATAATCCGGAAGAATCGTAGCCCCGATATTCCATCCTTTTCAAACCAGCCAGCAGCACCGGGACGACTTCCCTTTGTCCAATATAACCGATAATTCCGCACATATTTTCTCCTTAAGTGATTAGGGATCAGGGTACAGCGATTAGCGAAGAGCGATTAGTGAAGAGCAAATATCATTTAGTAAAAAGAGTATTGGAACGAATCATTCCAGATTGTAAATCTAAGATAGATCGTTTATCGTGTAAATTACTCCCATTCCACAGTGGCCGGGGGTTTAGTGGAATAGTCGTAAACCACACGGTTGATGCCTGCGACTTCGTTGATGATGCGATTGGCGATCCTTCCCAGCAATTCATGCGGTAAAGGCGACCAATTAGCCGTCATAAAGTCTATTGTATCGACGCTGCGCAAAGCCAGGACATTTTCATAGGTGCGGGCGTCGCCCATCACGCCGACGGTTTTGACTGGGAGTAAAACACAGAGAGCTTGTGAAACTCTGGTATACCAGCCGGATTCTCTTAGCTCATCGATAAAAATTTTTTCGGCTTGGCGGAGAATTTTCAGCCGCTGAGGGGTGATTTCACCAAGGATGCGGACTGCTAGTCCGGGACCGGGAAAAGGATGCCGGTGAATGATGGATTCCGGCAGTCCCAGCTTTTTACCCACGGCGCGGACTTCGTCTTTGAACAATTCCCTTAGCGGTTCGATCAGTTTAAGCCCCATTTTTTCCGGCAATCCGCCGACATTATGGTGCGATTTGATAGTAGCGGAAGGCCCTTTGACGGAAACACTTTCGATGACATCGGGATACAGCGTGCCTTGCGCTAAGAATTTAGCGGAATTGAAGGCGGCAGCCGCTTGTTCAAAAACACGGATGAAGGTTTCACCGATGATTTTTCGCTTTTGTTCCGGTTCGACCACTTCCTTAAGTGCGTTAAGGAATTTTTCCCCGGCGTCGATGATTTTCACCTGCAATCCCATCTGAGCAATCAGGATTTCTTCGATGACTTCGCGGTCTTCGTATCTAAGCAGACCGTTGTCGACAAAAATGGGAACGACCTGATCCGGGACTGCCTTATGTAGGAGCAGCGCAGTGACCGTGGAATCTACACCGCCTGACAGGGCGCATATAACTTTTTCCCCGGCAAGGCGCTGTCGAATAGCTTCCTGAATGTGGGCGATGAAATATTCCGAAGTCCATTGACCTCGCGAACCGCAGATTTTTTCCGCGAAATTGCGCAGGATTTGTGCGCCTTCGGGTGTGTGCGTGACTTCGGGATGAAACTGCACCAAATAAACTTTCTTATCAGGATTCTCCGCAGCGGCGTAGTGCGTATTCCAGGCGGAAGCGGTGAGGGTATAGCCCAGGGGAAGGTCTGTGACGATGTCTCCGTGGCTCATCCAAACATTGATTTTATTCCTAAAACCGTGAAAAAGCGGAGAATTGACCACTATGTCCAGGTCGGCGGGACCGAATTCTTTGTGGGCGGAACTTTCCACTTTCCCGCCGAAAAGCTGAGCGGTAGCATGCATCCCGTAGCAGATGCCGAGAATGGGAATGCCCAATTCATACAAGTCCTGCGCCGGAGCAGGCGCTCCTGCTTCGTAGATACTGGAGGGACCGCCGGAAAAGACCAGACCGATGGGTGACAAAGATATTATCTTCTCAACCGGAGTGTTGAAAGGATGAATCTCACAATAGACTTGAGCTTCCCTTAGACGGCGGGCGATGAGCTGAGTATACTGGGAGCCGAAGTCGAGGATGAGGATGGTTTCAATCCTTATTTTCTTTTCCTGAACCATTGGCCTCAATTATATGATTCTTAGGTTTGACAATTGGCGAAACATCAATCTTATATTCTGCAATATTTTTTTCATTGATTTGTAGAATTGCATTCAAGGTACCAGGTTGTGGAATTACCATACCATCAATATAAGCTACAATTCTGTTTCTTTTTGACCCTGAGAAATCAACTTTAATATTACTAATAGTATGCAACAGAGTATCATTATTCTTTAAAATGATTTGCACATTCTCAGGATTTGGATCTTCGGAATCTCTGTGAAGTAAGCAAAATATAAAACACTTTTGAATGAAAAATGGAAATCCAGGCGAATGATATTCTTCAATAATATTATAAGCCGAGATTGTATTGGATATAGCATCTCTTACTACTCCTTCTGAAAAGAAAAATATTTTTGAAGTAATCATTTTATATGACCTCTGTTTTTATAATTGTTAATATTTTTTCCTTAATATCTATATTCTCCGCAGTAGTTTTTTGTTGAGCCGAAGAGACAATTTTTTTTCCTTCAGTTTCAGATAGTGTTGTTTTAACATAGTTACTTTCATAAATATACTTTATTACATCGAACCATTGTAATTTACAAGAATCGAGTCGATTTATAAAATCCTTAACAATAGTGTCTTCCTTAAAAGTCAATGCGATTATTATTGCATATATATATATGATATATTCATCATTGTCATTTATCTTACTAATCATATCATTATATATATTTATTAATTCTTCTGAATTGAAATCTTTTGAGAGTTTTTCTATACTTGGTTCTTCGCGAAAATGCTTAAAGAGATAGAACGGTGTATTCGCCAGATAATACCATTTCTTGAGTGTTTCAAGATTAATATTAATATCCATCGTTGACTCTATAATATTTTCTTATTTGAGTATAAGGACAATTGTTTGCAAAATGTATATATTCAGGCCCCTTCCCCCACTTGCTGACAATCATTGGTACAAAGAAAGTTGTATTCGGTTTACTAATGACTAAACCTGAATGTTCAACATCCCCTTTGGTATCAATATATAAAATAACATCTCCCGGTAAAACATTTTTTTCAAAAATTTCGACATAATTATCTTCTCGAATTATTTTCCAAATTTCATTTGGATCCCATATATAAGTCCTCCGTGAAGCAAAAGTCAGACCATGACAATTATAAATGTCAGTGGCATAGTTTCTTAAAACAGCTTCAGGAAATTCTCGTTGAAATTTCTCTTTTAAATAAGATTTTTCAAGAGTTGTCATATGATTGTATTGTTCATTCTCTATGTTGCTTCCTTTTCTTGTTTGAACAATAATTTTTTTCGTAAGATTATAAGGCGATGTAAATATCTCTGTCATAATTATCCGCTTGAGTTTTAAAGTTATTTACACATTTCGAATTTCCAGTCCTCAACTTTTTGCAGAAAATCCTTATCGGTCAAATCATAATGTATTGGCGTTATGGAAATATAATCTTGTTTCAGGGCGTTGTCATCGGTGCAGCCGTTGGTTTGCTCGACAATTTTATCGCCGTCCATCCAGTAATACGGTCGTCCTTTGGGATCGATGCGTTTGTCGAAGCGTTCGACATAACGGGACAACCCTTGCCGAGTCCATTTGACGCCTTTAATTTGATTTTCCGGCAGGGGCGGGACATTGACATTAAGGAAAGTGCCGATGGGCAAACCTCTTTCCAGCGTTTTAGCGGCAATTTCATAAGAAAATTTAGCCGCGGCGGTAAAATCGAAATATTGGTAAGAAGCCAGCGATATCGCAATGGAAGGGATACGGTTGACTGCGCCTTCGGTGGCGGCGGAAACCGTCCCGGAATAGAGGATGTCCACGCCGGTGTTAGTGCCTTGGTTGATGCCGGAAACCAGCAAATCGGGAATGCGGTGGTCGACGAATTCGGCTAAAGCTAATTTGACGCAGTCGGCGGGAGTGCCGATAACGGCAAAGCCGAATTGCTTGCCATCTCGCATCCAGGTGAAAGCTCGAAGCGGATTACGCAGGGTGATAGCATGGCCAACGGCGCTTTGTTCGCTGTCGGGAGCGACCACGATGACTTCACCCAGCCTGCACATTTGCTCATAAAGCGCATATAATCCGGGAGCGAAGATGCCATCGTCGTTGGATAGTAGAATCAGAGGTTTTGACACTTAAATTCCAATGGATATATTGACAATGAAGAAACTCGGATGACAAGAGGGATATGAAAAGGCAAATATCTAAAATTTAAAATCTAATATCTAATATTGTAACATTATAGCTTTTTCCCATTCAAGCGGCTTTTTTGCGTGACTTGTTTTTAGTCTTGGTCTTTGGCTTAATATGATTTTCGGAAATCTTCTGTTTCGCCAGCGTTTCCACATAATC
>Ga0172375_10000733_pt1 | contig 52748 bp, 45 predicted proteins | sample LakKiv1m_FD_114537 | JGI IMG/M metagenome (GOLD analysis project Ga0172375, IMG submission 114537) | Freshwater microbial communities from Kabuno Bay, South-Kivu, Congo - kab_092012_11.1m | ecosystem: Environmental > Aquatic > Freshwater > Lake | place: Democratic Republic of the Congo...
AAACTGCATGAATTATATTTTGTTCGATGGACCGGTCAGGGATAATTTACTTCCATTTACATTTACCCGACCCACTGCTGAACTAAGAATAGGAATACTTACTATCCGTGAAAAATGGGAAAAATATTTGAAAGTAAAAACCTCTACTCTAACCGAAGATTATTTGAGTACAAAATATCCATTAGTCAAGGATAAAATGAATATTTTAATCAATGGTTCAGTACTCCCGAATGCTGCATTGGTAAAAGAAATATTAAATCTAAAACCAAATCAGTCGCTGATATATGATGATTATATTATTGCCAGCTGTATTGCAAAAAAAGATTTAATCAATCTTGAATTGAACACCACAGAAGATGAATCTACTGCTGATTTTGAAACAAAAAATGTAAAAATAAAAGTAAATTATTTATGGGATTTGTTTTCCCGAAATGGTGAGGCAATAGTCGAAGATTTTAAGCTCTTGACTAAAGGACGTAAATCAATAGTGGCAAGCAAAATGAACACACTAATTTGTCCTGAAAATATTTTTATTGAAAAAGGTGCAAAGATTGAATGTGCTGTTTTAAATGCAAGTTCAGGACCTATATACATAGGAAAAGATACTGAAATCATGGAAGGCAGCATAGTGCGAGGACCGTTTGCATTATGCGAACATTCGACACTCAAACTTTCATCAAAAATTTATGGTCCTACTACGATTGGTCCACATTGTAAAGTGGGCGGTGAAGTGAACAACTCAGTATTTTTTGGCTATTCGAACAAAGCGCACGATGGGTTCATAGGAAACTCTGTTATTGGCGAATGGTGCAATCTTGGAGCAGACACGAATAATTCAAATTTAAAAAACAATTATAGCGAAGTAAAGCTGTGGCATTACCCTACCAAACGTTTTGAAAGCACCGGTCTGCAATTCTGTGGGCTCTTTATGGGCGATCACTCTAAATGTGGTATCAATACTATGTTTAACACCGGAACGGTTGTTGGCGTAAGTGCTAATATTTTTGGTCATGGTTATCAACGTAATTTTATTCCCTCGTTTTCGTGGGGTGGCATTAGCGGCTACAGCACGTTTGATATAGGAAAAGCTTTAGAGGTTGCAGAAGAAGTTTATAAGCGGAGGGATATTCCTTTAACAACTGAAGATATTAATATTCTTAAAAATGTTTTCAGGCTGACTTTTGAGTATAGAAATATTAAATAATAAAATAAATAAAAATGAAAAGACAAAAAGATATTGCAGTTATTGCTACAAGTGGAATAATATTAGTTGCTTTTTTCCTTCCTTGGTTTAAAACCGGCTTATTTGATGCAAAAGGAGCAACTGCTTCTGGCTATGATTTAATAAATTTATTGTTTAACATTTCTTCTTCGCCTGAGTTGTCTCGATTACCAAAAGAAATATATATCCTGTTTTTATTGGCTCTTTACCCCATTTGTTCAATCGGCTTACTTTACAATGAATTCAGACAAAAGCCGGGGAATTTCAACTTTGCAAAAATTATGATCCTTATAATAACCATCTTATTAATTGGTGGACTGATTTATATGCAAAACAAATTGATGCATAGTATAATTAAAGTAAGTATTTTTAGTTTTATCGGTTTTGGAATGTACATTACTATAATTACATCCATAGTTTTATTTTTTACCCTATTCCGAAAACCAGTAATGGTTGCTGATGATGCACTGCAACAAAATGCACATTCAACCAATTCTAACAAGATAAATGATTCTTTGGAACAATTGGAAAAACTAGGGAAGTTAAAGGACCAGGGATTATTATCCGACGAAGAGTTCAACGAGCAAAAGGCAAAAATTCTACAAGAACAACAATCGCTAAAAAAACAAGAATCAATTCCAATAGTACAGCAAGCACCAATCCCTCCTATGGTAGAAAACGAAAAAGAAACGGCTCCACTAGAAGAAAAAATTGGAACAAATGATAATGAATCTACCAATAATAAATCGAAAACGCCCATGATTATTGGCATATCTGCGGTTGTAATACTTCTTGGAATACTATTACTTTATGTGTTTGTTTTCAAAAAAACATCTTCAGTGAGTGCAGAAGAGAAAGCCAAAATTGAACAAATGAAAAAAGATTCATTGGCAAAAGATTCAATCGCAAAAGCTAATTTAGTTTTTGACGAAAAAATAATTGTAGGAACATGGGAAGGTCCTTTTGACAAAGCAAGCATTCAACTTTGTATAACCTCTATCAAAAACAAGCAGGTTGAAGGTTATAATATCTATAAAAAAAATAAACGAAGCATTTCGGGCAGTGTGGAGAACAATGGAGATGCTTATCACTTAGTATTAAAAGAACCGGGAGATTTAAAAGGGGATGGAGAATTTACTTTTGATATAAATAAAACTGACGGAGAAATTATTGGCTCATGGAAAATATTTAATGGGAACCTTGTCAGAGAATACAGATTAACCAAACAAGGCGAAAGCAAAACAGAGCAATTAACTGCTGATGCAAAAGCACTAACCATCGAAGGAACTAATGTAAATATACGCACTACTCCTTCGACCAAAGGAGCTATTGTTGTTCAACTAAACAGCGGCGCTATCTGCGAAATCATTGAAAAAGGAAATATGGAAACCATCAAAGGTAGTGCAGATTACTGGTATAAAATTCGTAATAACGGAAAGGAAGGCTGGGTGTTTGGAAGTTTTACTTCAATGAAACAATAAATTTAATATTTATCCTCCCATTACAGTTTGATCCACTTTCGATTTTCAATTTCACAAAATTTTTTCTGTTGGTGGTAAAAAAACAGTACCTTTAATAGTATCGAGTAGATACTCGGAAGGAATCATTCTCAAGTAAAAATAATCTGAGAATCTTCTCCACCGGCTAATTCATAAAAATCACCAACAGTTAGCACCCCTTCCACATTGTCAATGAGGTCAACTTTAGAAAGTTTAAACATATCCATGGCGAGTTTACATGCATAAATTTTTCCTCCACCTGCAACAATCATATCGAAAAATTCATCTACAGTTGGTATGTCAATACTTTCCATTGTTTTTTTCATCATACTTGATGTCATTGCTTCCATTCCGGGTATGCTCCCCATCCAAGTGGGGACTCTCCATCCATTTGGCAGCCGCAAAGCGGGATTTCCGATTGTTGATGTATGAAGTTTTTTGGTTCGGTTTTGTTTTTTTGTGATGGCATCAAGACCGAAAAAAGTGAAAAACAAATTGGCTTCAATACCTTCCATAACTGCACCGTTAGCAAGAACTAATGTTGCATAAACATCTTCGAGATTGCCTTTTGCACAAATGATGCTCACTTTTTTAATTGGATGATCTGATTTTTTTAAATTCATAATGGTATATTTTAAGTTTTAAACACAACTAGTAGGTTTTGAAAGTCCAGCTATTTTCATAGCAAGTTTTAAAGGTGCTCCTGTAAACAATTCGTAAAAACCTTTTATATCTATAATGCCTGATTTACCAACTGTTCTGATTGTAATAGATTCACCCTTTAAAGTTTTGTCTCTTAAAAAATTGATAATTTCAAAATGTTTTTCAGTAAGAGAAATGTTTAGTTCGGTTGCAATTTCTTTTGCAATTTCTTTGGACCAGTCGTTTGGATTAACTAAGTAACCTTCGTCTGTCACTTCAATAGTTTTTACATCATACGTTTTTGTTTCCATAATTTCATTAATTTAATTTATAATTTTGGATTTTCCCTTTCATTGACATTTTATCGCTAACGGGAAGTTTTTTCCCTTTAATTAACATATTCCAGTAAATCCAACGGAAAAACAATTTTCCAAAATGATTTATTAAAGTCGGTTTTAACAAACTAAACGGACCTAATCCCGAAATAGGATATGTACCAGGCATAGGCTCAGTATCGTAATTAAAATCTATAAGAGATGCTTTATTAAATCCTGATTCAATATAACAATTTGAATGTCCGTCAAATTTTGCATTAAGTGGTTTCTCATTGATATAGTTCACAATATTTTCGAAAAGTATTTCAGATGAAAAATGAGCAACAGAACCGGCTTTAGACGTTGGAATATTGGAAGCATCCCCTAGTACAAAAATATTTTTATGCTTTATAGATTGCAAGGTTTCTTTATTTGTAGGAACATAATTTAAGTCATCACCTAACCCACTTCGTGCAATCATTTCATCTCCCATATTTACAGGTACAATAACTAATGCATCAAAATTAATATGGATATCATTATAACTTTTGATTGCAGATTTTTCATTGTCAACACTTTCTAAATAAAAATCAGGAATAACATGAATATCCTTTGTTTTTAGTAATTTTGAAAGCATGTGTGATGCAATAGGCTTTGTAAAACACCCTGACAACGGAGTTACAAAGCTAATTTTAACTTTATTCCTTATTCCTTTTTTTGTAAAATACTCGTCTGCTAATAGGACAAACTCTATTGGAGCAACAGGACATTTAATTGGTATCTCAGTTATTGAAATCACTAAGTGACCACCTTCCCAGCTTTTAAAGAACTCATGCAATGCTAACGCACCTTCAACAGTGTAGAAATCGAATATTTTTTTGTACCAAAGTTTACCTAAAAGTCCAGGGGTTTGATCTGGGCGCGTTTTTGTACCTGATGCTACAATTAACAAATCATATCCAAGTACATCACCATTAGAGAGTAAGACCACATTATTTTCGGCATCAATTAGGTTTATTCCATCAAAGATTACATGAATATCTTTTGGTAAAAAATCAATTTTAGGTTTTTTTACATCTTCTATTGTGTATTTTCCAAAAGGGATAAAAAGAAACCCTGGTTGATAATAATGGGTTTTCTTTTCATCAACAATTGTTATTTCCATTTGAGATTTATCAAACGCTTTACGTAATTTATTTACGATCATTGTGCCTGCAGTTCCGGCTCCAAGAATGACAATTTTTTTCATGTGTAAATAATTTTTTTAAAATGATCACATGGAATACGCCATGTACGTTGTTTCCATTATGTTTGGTGTTAGTGCTATCATGGCTATTTCATAATGAATCGTTTTTAATATTTTTCGATACAAATGTATATGTGAATTTTATATTGTATATATTTTGTTAAATGATATATATCATAATATGATTTGTATCATGATTATATATCACACTTTAATTTCAGAGTATTGATTTCAGTAGGTTTGAAAAATTTTTATCTAATTCTGATTTAATTTTTATGTTTAAAACATACATATTTTTTCTTTATAATATTACACATAATTAATATTTTATAATTATTATTTCATATTAAAAAAACCAAAATTCAAAAAGTACGCGAAAAGACAAACTATTTTTATATTTTCGCAATAGAAATTAATGGTTGAAATTACATTATTTGACTAATGACAAAAAATAATCTACTTTGCGAATGCAGAGAGTGTATTCTACGTGATTTAATAGCTGGGCATTTACCTCTTACCAAGGAAAAACGGTTTTGTCAAAGCAAAGAGCAAAAGCTGTTTAAAGAAAAAGAAATAATTGTTCAACAAGGAGAGCCAATTGACAATTTCTTTTATGTTAAATCCGGTTTAGTAAAAATATACAGGAGAGATAATAACGACAGGAACACCCAAATTATAGCGATTGCATCACCATTTGACTATTCAACATTGCTTACTTTATTCCACAGCAGTTACTATTCCTATTCAATTTCTGCATTAGAAGAAACAACTATTTGCATTTTCCCACTTGATATGATAAAAAATATAATTATCGAAAATGGAGAACTAGGTATTGGGTTGCTAACGAAATTCAGTCGTGCAACGGATGATATCATTAACGGGTTTATTAATATAAATAAGCGAAATCTTCGTGGTCGAATAGCATATATACTATTAGATTTCACTAACAACATCTACAAAACAAAAGTTTTCGATGTTCCTATATCAAGAAAAGAAATAGCACAATTAATAGGAATGACTGCAGAAAATGTGATTCGTATTTTAAGCGAATTCCGAAATGAAAAAATAATTCGTATTAACGGTAAAGAAATCGAAGTGCTAGATATAGAACGACTGCAACTAATATCCGATCATGGTTAACTAATACCTATATTTTTCTTTCCATAAAAATTTTAACCATTTACGAATTTCTTTCTCACGCACATTTTGTTGAGGCATATAGAATGCAGTTCCTTTAATCACATCAGGTAAATATTCTGAATCGGCAAAATTGTTTTCGAAATCATGTGGATACTTGTATCCTTTTCCGTACCCGATTTCTTTCATTAATTCTGTTGGTGAATTTCGAATATGCAAAGGAACCGGCAAGTCGCCAGTTTTCTTCACTAGTTGTTCTGCTTGTTTAATTGCTATGAGCGATGCATTGCTTTTTACTGAACTCGCTAAATAAATAGCAGTTTGCGAAAGTATCAGATCACACTCAGGATAACCAATGACGTCAACCGCTTGAAAACAATTATTTGCGAGTAAAAATGCATTCGGGTTTGCATTGCCGATGTCTTCAGAAGCAAAAATCAACATGCGACGTGCAATAAACTTTGGGTCTTCACCCCCTGCAATCATTCGCGCCAACCAATACACTGCTGCATTCGGATCACTCCCTCGCATTGATTTTATAAAGGCAGAAATAATATCATAATGCTGTTCTCCTGACTTATCGTACAATGCAATATTTTTCTGAATAAGATTCAGCACTTTTTCATCAGTAATAACTAGTTCATTTCCTTTTTCATTATTCACAACCAGCTCTAACGCATTTAATAACTTTCGGGCATCACCTCCTGAAATACGCAACAGCGCTTCGTTCTCTTGAATAATCACTTTTTTATTCCGATCCGTTTGAAAATAATTCACAGCATTATCAAGCAATTTAATCAACTCTGATTTATTCAAATCTTTCAAAATGTAAACCTGACATCGAGAAAGTAAAGGTGAAATAACTTCAAACGAAGGATTCTCTGTTGTTGCACCAATTAATGTAATCAATCCTTTTTCTACTGCTCCCAATAATGAATCCTGTTGAGCTTTATTAAAGCGATGAATCTCATCAATAAAAAGAATGCAAGAGCCATCCGATTCTTTAGCTTTTGCAAACACTTCACGAATATCTTTCACTCCCGAACTGATAGCACTTAGCGAAAAAAAAGATTTGTTTAATTGTTTTGCAATAATGAGCGCAAGTGTCGTTTTACCCACTCCCGGAGGCCCCCAAAAGATGATGGATGGAATTTTTCCGGTTTCAATTGCTTGACGAAGGATGGCACCATTCCCTACAATATGTTCTTGTCCGATGTATTGATCGAGTGAGGAAGGACGGAGAATTTCGGCTAATGGTGGTATATTGCTCATAATGATTAATAGCAGAACAAAGATACAGATTTTGAAATCAAGCTAAATTGATTGCATCAAACAGCTTGCAAATTTGGATAAAAAAATGTCTTATTCCAATGCATGTACAACCAAACCACTACGGAGCTTTGGCTCAAACCAGGTAGTTTTCGGTGGCATAATATTGCCTGTATCAGCTATAGCAAATAATTGATCCATTGCAACAGGATGCAGTGCGAACGCAACCTTCATTTCCTTGCTATCAACTCTGTTTTTTAATTCTCCTAGACCTCGAATACCGCCAACAAAATCTATTCGTTTGTCAGTACGTAAATCATGGATACCAAGTATTTCAGATAAAATATATTTAGAAAGGATGGTAACATCAAGAACTCCAATTGGATCTTTATCATCGTACGTTCCTTTTTTCGCCGTAAGTGAATACCACTGTCCATCAAGGTACATACTAAAATTATGGAGCTTTTCAGGTTTGTATAGTTTATCTTTCTTTTCCTTTACATCAAAATATTTTTTTATTTTTTCAAGAAATTTTGCTGGTGTGTTTTTATTCAAGTCCTTCACAACTCTGTTATAATCGATGATGTTTAATTGATTTCCCGGGAAATGAACTGCAAGAAAAAAATTATATTCTTCTGTTCCCTTGTGATGAGGGTTGTTCATTCGCTTTTCGTTACCAACCAATGCAGCTGCAGCTGTTCGGTGATGACCGTCGGCAATGTAGGTATAAGGAACTTTTGTTTGAAAAAGCTCTATTAATTTATTAATCGTATAACTGTTATTGACTATCCAAAACTTATGAGTAACGCCATCTTTAGCCACAAAATCATATTCAGGTTCGTGAACTTGTATCGTGTCTTTTACAATAACATCGATTTCTGTAACGGCAGGATAAGTAAAGAAAACGGGTTCAAGATTAGCGTTTGTTATACGAACATGCTTCATCCTATCTTCTTCTTTTTCGTTGCGGGTTAGCTCGTGTTTTTTGATTACACCACTCATGTAATCACTCACTGCTGCGCAACCAACAATACCGTATTGTGTACGTCCGTTCATGGTTTGAGCATATATATAAAGACTATTGGTTTTATCCTGAACGAGCCAGCTCTTTTGACGGAATATGGTGAAATTGTCCTTTGCTTTCAGGTAAACCTCTGGCTCATGCTCGTCAATGTTAGCAGGTAAGTCTATCTCCGGTTTGGTAATATGTAATAATGAATAAGGATTCCCTTTCGCTTCTTCCCGTGCTTCTTGAGAGTTAAGAACGTCGTAGGGACGAGCAGCTAGTTGCTTAACTATTTCATTAGGTGGGCGATATCCTCTAAAAGCTTTTAAAATTGCCATATTCTGAAAAAATTATAATTGATACTTCTGATTTGATTGTGTTTTTATTTGTTTACTTGAAATTTATTATTGGCATTAATTAAAAAATCAACAATCTGATTGGCAGCAGCTAGTCCAGCATTGATATTCGCCTCAGATGTTTCAGCACCCTGCTTTTTGGGTGGTGCATAATATCGATTCCCATAACCTAGCAGCTCTGATTGACAATCGGGTGCTATATCAGCAATATATTTAAAGTCTTCTCTCGCTTCGAACACTAATTTCAAATCATTTTCATTGATTACTTCTTTACGGGCTGTGTTGATAAGCGTTGCACCCTTTGGCATTTTTGAAAGCAGATTTAAATTAATTGATTTTTTTGTTTCTTCATTCGCTGGAATATGGAGTGAAACATATTGGCATGTGCTGTATAAATCATCAATATTATTCAATGGTTTTACACCATCAAATAATATATTGTTATCAGGAATAAATGGATCAAATGCATACACTTCCATTCCAAACCCTTTAGCAATAGTTGACAGAAGTCTTGGAATATTTCCATAGGCATGCAGACCTAATTTTTTTCCTTTAAGTTCAGATCCAGCACCGCCTTTAAATTGCGCACGAGCCATAAAAACCATCATACCGGCAGCAAGTTCTGCCACAGCATTCGAATTTTGGCCGGGTGTGTTCATTACACAAATTTTCTTTTCGGTAGCTGCAGCCAAATCAATATTATCATAACCGGCACCCGCACGTACAATAATCTTAAGATTTTTACCGGCTTCAATCACTGGTCGGGTAGCTTTATCACTGCGAACAATTAAACCATCTGCATCTGCAACAGCTTCAAGTAATTCATTTTGATCAGTATATTTTTCGAGAAGTACAAGTCCAAACCCAGCAGCATCAAAAATCTCACGGATTCCTTTAACAGCAATAGCTGCAAATGGTTTTTCGGTGGCTAATAAAATCTTTGTCATTGAGATAGTTTTAATTTGATTACTTTTTCAATGTTTCAAATTCGTTCATGCATTTTATCAATGCCTGAACACTTTCTAGTGGAAGTGCATTATATGCTGAAGCACGGAAGCCACCAACCAAACGATGTCCTTTAATACCAACCATATTCTGTTCTTTCGAAAAATTCAAAAACTCTTCCTCAAGGTGTTTGTATTCAGGTTTCATTACAAAACAAATATTCATCAACGAACGATCTTCTTTAACAACGGTTCCTTCAAACATTTTGCTGTTATCTATGGCATGGTATAAAAGTTGTGCCTTTTCATTCGCTCTTTTTTCTAAAACTTTTACACCGCCCACTTCTTTAATCCAACGTAGAGTTTGCAAAACAGTATAGATTGGTAAGCAAGGAGGAGTGTTAAACATTGAATTTTCTTTAATGTGTGAACGGTAATCTAGCATAGTTGGAATGTAGCGATCTACTTTACCAAGTATATCTTCACGAATGATAACAAATGTAACACCAGCTGCCCCTAGGTTCTTCTGAACACCACCGTATATTAATCCGTATTTTGAAACATCAACAGGGCGAGAAAAAATATCAGACGACATATCAGCAACCAAGGTAACCGGACTGTCAATATCCACTCTCAATTCGCTACCATAAATAGTATTGTTTGTTGTTATATGAAAATAATCAGCATCTGCCGGGATGGTATAATCTTTTGGATAATAAGTAAAGTTTTTATCGGCAGACGAACCTATTATAGCCACCTCTCCAAAACCTTTTGCTTCTTTTATTGCTTTTTTCGCCCACACCCCTGTTTCAAGATAAGCCGCTTTTTTATTCAATAAGTTAAATGGAACCATGCAAAACTGCATGCTGGCACCGCCACCTAAGAACAACACATGATAATTTTCAGGAATTGACAATTGCTCTTTAAACAATGCTTTTGCTTCATCTAACACCGGTTGAAAATCCTTACTACGGTGAGAAATTTCGAGAATAGACATCCCTATTCCGTTAAGATCAAGGATGGCAGCTGCTGTGTTTTCAATTGCTGTTCTAGGAAGTATTGAAGGACCTGCATTAAAATTATGAACTTTTTTCATGGATTATTTATTAATAAATGAATAGATAAATCGCTTAATTCGGGTGCAAAATTGCGATTAATTTTATTAATAAAAAAGATTATGAATTAAAATATTTCATTCTTATAATTAAAACATTTGATTCATTTGTTTTATCAAATATTAAAATAATGCTATAAACAACAAATATGTTATTAGAAATTATACTTAGATGTACTTTAATTTAATTGTTAGTATATTTGTAAAACAAAAACTCTTAAATTAATGAGGCATTTCTCACCTCTTGTCGCTTTTCTGATATTTATTCTATCATTCCTCGCTTTTAAAGCAAATGCGACTCACATTGTGGGAGGAGAAATGAATTATGTTTATCTGGGCTCAAATAATTACGAGATCCACCTGAACATTTATCGCGATTGTCTTAGTGGTCAAGCGCCCTACGACGACCCTGCCTCGGTTGGAGTGTTTGATGCCAGTGGCAATCTTCTTCAATCCTTGAGTCTTCCTTACCTTGGGTCCGACACCTTAGTGCCTGAAGTAAATTATCATTGTACTATCACAATCCCAACAAATATTTGTGTGGAAGTAACCACCTATATTTTTGTTGTAAATCTTCCCCCTATAAACGGGGGGTATCGATTAGAATACCAGCGTTGTTGTAGAAATGGAAGCATATTGAACATCGTTAATCCAGGTGCTACCGGCGAAACATTTGTTGCTACTATTCCCGATGCTTCATTGTATGGCACAAATAGCAATCCATCATTTAACTACTGGCCTCCGGTACTTATTTGCGAAAGCTTGCCAATCGCTGTTGACCTGTCTGCAACAGATATTGATGGCGATTCTTTAGTGTATAATCTATGTACTCCTTACGAAGGCGCAGATTCATTTAACCCAATGCCAACCCCACCCAGTTTTACACCGCTGAATCTGCTAACCTGGATGAATCCACCCTACTCTCTTTCGAATATATTAGGTGGCTCACAACCTTTATCTATTAATTCATCAACAGGATTACTTACTGGAAATACAAGTATACTGGGATGTTTTGTAGTGGGTGTTTGTGTGGAAGAGTACCGTAACGGCGTTTTAATTAGTGAAACAAAACGCGATTTTCAATTTAATGTTGTGAATTGTAACTTGACTGTAATATCTGCTTTTACAGTACCTACTACGCTTTGCGGTGGTGTTGCTAATTTTGCAAACTTTAGTACAGGCGCTACTCATTACCATTGGGATTTTGGCGACATCTCCAATCCCGGAGACACTTCAAATCTCACAAACCCTTCCTATACATACACTACACCGGGTACTTATACGGTAACGCTTATTGCTGCTGATGCATTGTGTGCCGATACGAATGAAGTAATTATTAATGTTTTCCTGAACCCTGTTATTACTGTCAATCCAAGCAATCCGGTTATTTGTCCAAACAGCAGCGTAGACCTCACTGCATCAGGTGCCAGCACTTATACCTGGGCAGGACCTGCATTATCGGCTTCTACTGGTACAACTGTGACTGCAAGTCCAACATCAACTTCAACTTATTCGATTACTGGTACAGATGTGAATGGTTGCTCAGGTACTACTACCTTTACGATTACTGTTCAACCAACTATTCCAGCCACTATAAATACAAATGCCACCGGATGCCTCTCTAATACCGGAAGTGCAACAGCTATGCCATCGGGTTTGAATTATATTTGGAGTAACTCAGAAATTACGCAAACCATATATAATTTGCCACAAGGCACATATACGGTAACCGTTTCGAATAATAATGGATGCAGTGGAACAGCTACAGGAACCGTATTGGTTCAACCGGAGTATCAACTTCAGACTTCTGCAACTGAGGATTTGTGCGGACACGATAATGGAACTGCGACGGTTAATGCAACGGGAAGTCCCGGTCCATTTACTTATTTATGGAGCAATGGAGCTACTACCAGTTCAATTACCAATTTATCTTCCGGAGTTTACACAGTAACTGTTTACGAAGGAATATGTGCCGTCACAACTGTTGTTAATGTACCTTACAATCCGGGTGCCGCACATGCCGATTTTGTTGCCTTGCCCGAAACCATGTATATTGAAGATAATTCGACCTGTACGATTATGGATTATTCATTAAACGCTGTGCAATGGGAGTGGAATTTTGGAGATGGAACTTTTGCTACCGGAGTGGTAAGTTCGCATACCTTCGCCGACATTGGTACCTACACCATCATCCTGATTGTTACTGATTCGAATGGATGCAAAGATACCGCCTCGCACATGGTAAAAGTAAAACAACCTTTCAGCATTTATATTCCCAACAGCTTTTCACCTAATGGTGATGGAATGAATGATGTGTTTGGACCCACCGGATTAAATATTGATTTGAGCAATTACGAAATGTCCATCTACAATCGTTGGGGTGAACAGATTTACCGCACATGGGACATCAGCAAACCCTGGAATGGCCGAACAAACAATAAGGATGACAAGGTGCAGATTGGTATTTATGTTTACTCCATTTTTGCCCGCGAAATTGATGGCAAAGAACATCAGTATATTGGAACGGTAATGGTTCTCCGATAGATTTGTAAAAGCACTCTAAAAAAGAATGCTTAATTTTGCCGCAATCTATTTAACCCTAAGTTGAGTTGTTGCTGATTTACAAATGAAAAAAATAGGATGTATGTTTTTACTGCTAGGATTTTTTGGATGCAGGCCATCGTATAATGCGCTGGATACGGTTCCCGTTCTTGATATTACTAAGTACGCCGGCATCTGGTACGAAATTGCCCGTTTGCCCAATAGTTTCGAACGTAAATTAGAATGCGTTACGGCTACCTATTCTTTACGTGATGATGGTAAAATTAAAGTCGTTAACAAAGGTCATTTGATTAGCAATCATGCCGAAGTGAAAGAAATAACAGGCGTTGCATGGGTTCCTGATAAAAAGGCACCTGCAAAATTAAAGGTGAGTTTTTTCAGACCTTTTGCAGGGAAGTATTGGGTACTTGATTTAAATGATGATTATACGTGCGCCATGGTGGGCGATCCTTCCAGAAAATACTTCTGGATATTATCCAAAAAAAGAACCATCGATGAAGGTATGTATAATACACTTTTAGAAAAAGCCATTCAAAAAGGATTCGATATTCAAAAAATAATAAAAGTAAAACAGGTTTGTGATAAGGAATAACAAAATGCATTTGAACCTATGAGTTGGATATATTTGATTTTAGCAGGTTTTTTTGAAATTGGCTGGCCACTGGGATTAAAGCTAACTCAAACAATGCCATCAAAAGTTTTAGGGTTTGTAATTGCCGGTATTTCAATTATCCTGAGTGGCGTGTTTTTGTGGATAGCGCAAAAGAGCATACCGATTGGTACTGCTTACGCCGTTTGGACAGGCATTGGAGCTGTTGGGACATTATTAGTCGGCATCGCTTTTTTTGGTGATTCTTCAAGCGTTTGGAGAATGTTATCCGCTTCGTTAATTGTAATTGGAATAATAGGATTAAAGCTAGCGCATTAATATAAACCTATTTATTTTATCTCTTTAAGACATCGAACGCCTACGCCAACACTTAGATATTCGTACTCTACGTAAGCATCGATACTATTATTTGATTTATCAAACTGGAATGATTTACCTGATGGGTCTTTCCCGGGATCTTCGCTCGACCAATAAGCACCACTAACACCAATCCCTTCAAATATATTTTTTTCGTTGTGTCTTCCGGAAAAGGTTAAGAGCCATGCCTCATCATTGGATTTAAAAGTGAACCATATACCATCACTTTCATCTGCAAAATCAGCTGCCAAAAACTCCCAATCAATGTCGGTTGGAAGAACCCAACCGGCAGGACATGCCTTCATCGCATCCTGATAATTATATAAGCGACCATATTTGGCAGCATTTTCTTCCTTATTATCGTATACCCATGAATTTGGAGTCTTGAAATTTAAATTCTCCACCATCCAAAGTTGATTTCCAAATTTCTGAACTTTGTACTTTTTACCGTCTCTTGAATCAGTGAGCACATCATTGGTAATTGTCTGCGAAAACGCAGCTAGTTGCAATGTACAGAGTATAATAAAAATAATTTTCTTCATAAAATATAGTATTAAAAAAAAGGGTTCTGCTTGCACAGAATCCTTTTGAATTATTTAAAAAATTTATAATTGAATTGAATAATCTGATTTAAGTTTATCCAATAATGCTTGTTCTTCGGGACTAACATTTCCATCAGCTTTAGCCACTTTTTCCATCATAATATAAATCTTTTTGGCTTGCTTAGGATTATCGGGCATACGTAAAACAAGACTGCCATTCATAGCCATGTCGAACATAGGTTGAATTCTTCCCAAATCATAACCCCAACGCTTAGCCAACTTTTGTGCATATTCTTTCTCTTCTGCTGCAAATACGCCATCAGCAGCCATCATGATTAACACATTGTTAAACGCAAAGTCACGAACGCTGAACAAACTATCCAATTTAGCAGGAGCAACGCCGGCTGCATATTGATCCGAATTATCTTCGTAGTATTCACCGTAAGAAGATGAATCCATGATGCCTGAAATAATCCATTCATTTTTAGTGCTGTTAATTTCGGCATTACAATACGAGCACTTGGTATCAATAGTATCTGCAATAGGTCCACCACAACTTGGACAACTGTGTGCATAGACCGAACCTTTATTTTCGCCTGCTAAAATATCGCGCGATACAAATACAATTTCGTTCTTCGATGTTACTGAAGGATCCAGTATTTTAACCTTTTTACCATCGGGAACAACACGCTGATACGAAACCTTAACGGCTACCATCAACACGTTTTTATCGCCCTCCTGTTTGGCACCAATCAAGGTAACATCATTCAGATAAATTCTGTTGTAAACAAAGTTATCTCCTTTAAAAGTATTGGTAACACTTTCCAACACATCATCCGTTACAAAGCGACGCATGATGGTATTGTCCTTTAACACTTTTGAAGTTTCAATTTGCAAATAACCATTGCTTACTTTATCTTCGATGTTCTGAATTGAAAATTCGGGTGTCTTTGCAAACATCTCTCTTATTTTTCTGGAGAGGCCACCTTCTTTATTGAGTTTTGGATTGGACGATACATAATCATCTGCCTGTGTAATTTCGGCCAGAATCCAATCGTATTCACCGTTATTAGTGATAGTATTACAATAAGGACACTTGCTCACATCGGTTGCATCTTTTGGTAGCTCTCCACCGCATTTAGGACAGTTAGGAGTGTTGAAAAGATTACCTTCGGTTGCACCACGTTTTTTAATGAATGACCAGTATTCCACAAATTCTTCGGAACCACCTGAATTTAATTCAGGATACAATTCGCTGACGAATTTATCATTTATCGAAGCATGAATCGCAACATGAACAATATCAAACAATCCATCGGATTCAATTTTGTCAATATACACGTTTTTGATTTCCAGTTTATTGATGGTATTCTTTTGTTTAAGAATCTTCATCATTTTAAACTGCGTATTAAAACGTTGGTAAACACCGTCGGAGATGAACTTACGAACAGGTCCCAGATTTTGAGCATCCCAGGCCGTTTGAATTTGAGAAAATGCTGATTTTACTTTTTCGGTAAAGGCCGTTATATTGAAATCAGGGTTTTGTTGTTTGAAGTTTTCCATTCCTTTAACTGTACCCTTACCCGCGCCTGTTGGGAGTTTATTAAGAACAGACTGTTGCTTCGCTTTTTTATTACCGTACCATAATAAAATAATAATAAGTGCAATCACAATCAAATTAAATGGGAATGGAATGGCCAAAATAATGTAAATGATGAGTCCAAATATTCCATCGCCGCCACCGCCACCGCTGCCTCCACTGCTACCTCCACTGCCGCCAGCACGCGCGTAAAGCATTTCAGATGTAAATACTATCAACACTGTTATAAGCCAGAAAGCAATAACATGCTGATTTTTTCGAAGAAATAGAATTGTTCTTTTCATAGTTTAGCTCCTTATTATTTAGCCATGCAATTTAGAAATAAAATAGTATGTGAATAAAAAATGTTTTTAAATTTAGTTAATAAGTTTCGTAAGGAATCATTTATTGGTAAGCGAATTACCACCGATACAATACCGATCGCAGCGAATTTGCATATCACTACCAAAAAAAAATTATGAACCTAATGCACGTAATAGTTTATGAATATTTGCATCCCACAAGCGCTTTGCTTCTGTTATTTCGCTCTCATCAGCAAAATCGGTAATAATGAGGGCAATGTCATTGGTAATAGGTTCAAAGCTGATTTTAAATTCAAAATAGGCTTCATCATCTTCGTCTTCGGTCCATTTATAACGAACATATTCATGTTCTTTTTTTGCAACTAACTTCGCTTGCTGTTCGGCTCCATTCCAAAAAAAACGGTAGTTGTTATCTTTCACTATCACTTTATCGGCAAACCATAATTCAAGCGATTCTCCTAACAGAAGGTAGTTATATAAAAGTCGAACATTTGCACGCACAGCATACTCGACTGAATATTTTTTAAGACATAGTGTGTTTCCCATAATGCTATTTTTTAATTTTCTTTTTATATAAATAAGTTTGCTAATGTATAGTATTTTTTAATAACATGCAATAAATTTTTGATTTAAAATAAAAAATAATGATTTTAGTCTGTAAGTAGTTGGAAATTCGTATGATTAATTCTTCATTAAGAAATGTGAATCACCAATTTCTCGTCCGAAGCCGCAAATATTGCTACTTTTGCCGCTCATATTTTAACATTGAAAAAGAGTTTATTCTATATTTATGTATTCGGATTTTTATCCATGCTGTTCTGGGGCTTTTCCTTTGTGTGGGTAAAAATAGTTTTTAACTATTATCATCCAATTACTACTATTTTTCTGCGATTGGTCATTTCGTCGGTACTGCTGATTCTATTTGTCCTAATCTTCAAAAAGCATCAGAAGATAAAAAAGGAACATCGTAACTATTTTCTATTATTGGCATTCTATCAGCCATTCCTCTATTTTTTAGGTGAGAGTTTTGGATTAAGTTTGGTTTCGTCAACTATTGGATCGGTTGTCATTTCTACAATTCCTGTCTTCACTCCTATTGTTGCCTTTTATATGGTTAAAGAAAGAATTTCGATACTTAATCTTTTTGGTTTGTTTGTATCCTTTGCAGGAATTTTGTGTATGGTGTTCAATCAGGATTTTACATTAGAAGCATCGCCGCTTGGAATATTGTTGTTATTTGGAGCTGTTGCCTCAGCTATTGTTTATGGTATTGCCATTAAGAAATTAGCCAAGCGCTATTCATCTGTTACTATTATCCTTGTGCAAAATGTACTTGGTGTAATTTATTTTTTACCTCTTTTTTTAATTTTTGATTTTAATCATTTTATAACCGTTGTACCAAACAGTGAGCTGGTTTGGGCTCTTATTCAATTAGCCGTTTTTGCTTCAACTGGTGCTTATCTTTTTTATATACCGGTTGTAAAACAGTTGGGAGTTAACCGAGCCAATATATTCACGAATTTTATTCCCATATTCACTGCGCTGTTTTCTTATTTTTTACTTTCGGAGGTAATGAATTTTAACAAGATTATAGGAATCGTTATTGTAATAACAGGTGTTTTTCTGGCTCAAATAAACCGACTGGCTATAGTTAAAATTACGAAAAGGGTGTATAATAAAAAGCCGAAAGCATAATTGGTACAGATGCCAAGAGCCATTCCTTTTTATTAAAATAAATTATTTATTCTTTTCTAAAAACTCTTTTAAAGTTTTGTCATTCTCGGGCGATACCTGCTTTCCTACTTTGTAAACACTTAAAGTAACTGCATGAGTGATGGACATATTAACAATATCCGTCACTTCGTTTACTTTTCGTTCAATAGCTTTTACTTTTGCAATTTGCCACGAATCTTTAAAAAGCTTTGCTTCATCAAGTGGCATCGTTACATTATACACAAAGTTATTAATAGTCACCTGGTATTGCATGGCGTCAGCATTGTAGGCACTTAAATTCGAAATTTTAAAGTTTACCCATTTGTAACTATCAAGTGCAGCTGTTGAAACGCCTTTTGAGTCATCATTTATACACTCTTGTTTCAGACCTGCTTTAATTTTTTTGTATTGCTCCAAACGTGCATTGTATTGTTCGGTTGTTTCGAATTCATCTTTTGGTTTAGCCATATCGCTGTACAAAGCAAGTTTTTGCTGGATACACTTTTCATATTTATAATCGCTCATATCCCATATTTTAATGGAATTGTCTTCACCCACACTGGCAAGGTATTCACCATTACGGCTGAACGCAATACAGTTTACTCCATTGTCATTGGCTTTAAAACTTTTGCTTAACAGACCGGTGGTGATATCCCACAATTTGATTGTATTGTCTTCGCTGCAACTTAGTAAAAGATTATCAACTGGGCTAAATGCCACTCCCGTAACAACTGCTGTATGCTTTTCCATCGATTTTAATTCTTTACCTAAAGCAACATCCCATAACTTTACGGCATGATCGTCGCTCCCACTCGCCAGGTATTTTGAATCTTTGCTAAACGAAACAGCGAGTACACTTCCTTTATGTCCGGCCAGAGTCTTGAATGGTAAACCTGTTGTGAGATCCCAAATAATAATGGTCTTATCCCAACTGCCTGTTGCCAGATATTTTCCATTATTGCTGTAGGCCAAACAGATCACAACATCGGTATGTTTTTTCAGGTCTTTCAGGATTTTTCCGCTAACAGCATCCCACACAAGAGCTGTATTATCATCACTTGCAGTGGCAAATGTTCTGCCATCGGGACTATACGAAATTGCATTTATTTTATCCTGATGCTCGGCTATATTTTTTGTTTCAGCATTGGATGAAGTGTTCCAGATTTTAACTGATTTATCCCAGCTACCGCTAACAAGCGCTGTTCCTTCGGGAGAATAGGCAACGGCAAGTACGGTGCTTTCATGGCCCGGAAGCGATTTTAATAATTCACCACTTTTAACATCATAAATGTGAACTGATTTGTCGTTGCTTCCTGTTGCAAGATTTTTGTTATCGGGGCTAAAAGAAACGCTATGCAGGCCAATAGAATCCCGGATAGTTTTAATGCAATCTTGCCCCACAGTGAATAAAGGACATAACAGGATAATTAAAATTATTTTGTAACTATGTTTCATTGATAAGTAGATTAAATTTCAGTTCAAAATTATAAAATATTCAATAACTCAACTAAATTATTAAAAACAGTTATAATTATTACTTTTGTTTTATCAAAATTAAGCCATGCCCGATTTTATAAATATTAAAAACAAACAGGCCTCGTTCGAATATTATCTTATCGAAAAGTATGTTGCAGGCATCCAGCTTACGGGCACTGAAATTAAATCTATTCGCGATGGCAAGGTGGTGCTTAAAGATTCCTTTTGCGTTTTTATTAATCACGAATTATTTGCCAAGAACATTCACATTTCGGAATATGTTTTTGGAACTTACAATAATCATGAGCCCAAGCGTGATCGTAAATTATTAATGAATAAAAGAGAATTAAAAAAGATGGAAGGAAAGCTTAAAGACCAAGGCATCACCTTAGTTCCTGTTCGGCTTTTTATCAACGACAAAGGGCTTGCTAAGCTAGAGATAGCTTTAGCAAAAGGTAAAAAGCTATATGATAAACGCGAAACACTAAAGTTGAAGGACACCAAACGCGAGTTTGAACGAAAAAATGATTAAGTTTTTTTAGTTTCTTTAAACTCATAATTTACAGTTATGCTTTTTGCATCTTCCCTGTTTTCATCAGTAACATTCTCTGTTTCCTCAGGGCTATCTTCTTCTTCCTCGCCCCAATCATACGGCACTCTTTGAGGACCTGCTTTGCGGTAAAAAATTCCAAAAACAAATCCTGCTATCATTCCCATCAAATGCGATTCCCATGACACCTGATCTTTCAACGGAATAATACCCCATATTAATCCACCGTAAATAAAAGTAATAAGTAATGAGAGTGCCATTAGTTTATTGTCGCGGCGTAACAATCCGCTAAAAAAAATAAAAGAAGCAAAGCCATAAACCAAGCCACTTGCGCCAATATGATAAGCATCACGCGCAAAAGTCCACACCCAAAATCCACTTACTAAATAAATAAGTATAAAGACTTTGAAAGCAATCTCGCGATAGAAATAAAAAATACAAGTTGATAAAAACAAGAGTGGGAATGAATTTGCCAACAAATGTTTTATATCAGCATGGATAAAAGGAGCGGTAAGTATACCAATAAGACCATCTGATTTTAATGGATGAATACCATATTCAATCAGGTCAACTTTATAAAGCGTTTGATACAAAAGAACCAGCCACAAACTCAACAAAAAAATGAAGGGAAAAAGTAAAGCAAAAATAATTTTTTTAGTTTCTTGTTTCATCAAGTTTAAAAATAACTTACAATTCCAAAATGAATTTTTGCTTGTTTAAAGTAAATGGGATTATCAAATTGTTTACCTAAAGCATAATTAATGGAAAATATACCGGCCCTTGTTTCAAAAGTTATGCCAGCGCCAAAACCAAAAGGTCTGTCAATTATTTTTTCATGAATTGTTTCCTTTTCATAATAGGCACTATTAAAAAACAAATTGATATATGAATTTTGTTCAAACAGATATCTGTACTCCACTGTGAGAATGCTGTATAAAGAGGCATAGATAGATTCTTCATCAAATCCTCGTAAGGTTCTCAATCCTCCTATTCTAAACAATTCATTTTCGAACAAACTGTTGTTTATAATTGCTGCGCTCTGCAAACCAAGATTGATGGTGCTTTTACTAAAAACAGGAATAAATATATTTTCATCAGCTGACAATCGATACTGTGCAGATTTAAGAACAATACTGTCGTAAACAGCAGGATTTATTTTACTATTGCGTTTAATATTTTTATTTCCGGCCGCAGTATTTATCAATAAAGTAAACCCTTTACGTGGGTTAAGCCGATAGTCGAGTTTTTCGTATTTAGTTTCGAGTCCGTACATCGTATTCGAAATATCGGCATAAACAGGCAGTTCAGTTATGTATTCCATGCCGGTGGTATTAAGCAATTGCGAAGTATTATTCAGGATGTAAGCTTTCAAATAATTATTGCCTGTGAATAAATATTGTATTCCTGCATTGCGAACAATATTCAGGTAGGTAGTATCTTGTTTTAATAATGAGAATCTGAAATCAGCACCCAATGAGGAAGAGAAGATATAGGGGTAATTAAAATTTACTTTTAAATCCTGCGAACTCTGCTCTAGCTTACGCCAATTCATGTCTATAAGCTCGGCTCTACCAAATGAGTTTACTAATTTTAAACGCGCTTCTCCGGTTAGCATTAACTTTCCGGTTGTCTGACTATTTGGCAGAACACCCAAAACTCCATCGAATGAATTTGCTTTCTTTTTGTCAGCATATACAATAATGCGGGCAAATTTTGGATAAAACACCACTTGCACCGGTTTAGTAACTCGCAAAAACTGCAACTCCTTCATTCGTTGATTTACATTTGCAACTTTTGATTCATCATACAATTGCCCCTGCTTTAATCCAAAATACCGGTATAAATAGGTTTTAGATAATCTAGCACTCCCTTTGATATTTAAACTATCGATATTAATTTTATTTTTTTTATCAAGAAAAATGGCTGCATTTACTTTGTTCATAACATAGCTGATGCTGTCAAGTTTAACCGAAGCAAAAGGATAACCATTATTTTCACAATCAGAAAGTATTTTATCAAAGAATCGAACTATCTTTTTAGTATTAAATGGTTTGTTATTATAAAAACGCTCGTAGTAACCCGAAGATTTCAACACAGCGGGTTCAACATTCCCTTTTGATAGCGTAACCCAATTCAGCTGCTTACCAATGTCGCATAACACAATTAAATTTAACGAATCTCGCTGAATATTTTCAACTGATGCAGATAAAAACCCTTTGTCGTAAAAGGAAGAAAGTAGTTTTTTAATTTCTTTCTCCCTGCTGAGGTCATCAGAAAATGTTTTTTTATAGGTAGTATTTATCAGATTTTTTTCAGTACTGTCTTTGAAATTTATTCGAAGATTATAAACTTCCTGACCATATAAAAAAGGAGCACTGAGCAAAATAAAAATAGCAATATTTAGGGCTTTTTTATTCAATTTTCCAGTCTATTTCAGTTAGTCCATTGTTTCGTAAAATTTCATTTGTCTTTGAAAAATGTTTATTTCCAAAAAACCCGTTGTACGCAGAAAAAGGAGAAGGGTGCGCAGATTTTAAAATATGATGTTTCGAGGTATCAATAAGCAGTTGTTTTGCTTGCGCAAAATTTCCCCATAAAATAAAAACCAGATTATTCTTTTGGTCAGAAAGTTTTTTAATGGCTGCATCGGTAAATTGCTCCCATCCTCTTTTTTGATGAGACCCTGCATTATTTGCTCTAACAGTAAGCGTGGCGTTTAATAACAGAACTCCTTGCTGTGCCCATTTCTCAAGGTTACCTTTAGTAGAAATGGGTATATTTAAATCCGAATTCAATTCTTTAAAAATATTCACTAAGGATGGAGGACACTTGATATTATCTGAAACAGAAAAACAAAGACCATTGGCTTGACCGGCTCCATGATAAGGATCCTGTCCTATTATAACAACTCGCACCTGGTCGAAAGGGGTATTATTAAATGCAGAGAAAATTAAATTCCCGGGCGGATAGACTATATGCTGTTTTTTCTCTTCCACTAAAAAGGATTTTAATTTACTAAAGTAATCAGCATTAAACTCACTGTTCAATGCTTCTTTCCAGCTTTGTTCTATCACAGGATTAACTTGACTCATGGAAAAAAATAAAACTTATTAAAAGTTTTTTATAAAATAGTGTTAATAATTAAAATAAATTAATTGAATATCTGTTTAAAAAATTATTATATTTGCAGTTCAAATCAAATTTATTATTAATTTTATTTCAAAACGCTAAATTATGAAAAAAACTTTGGTAATCTGTGCTGCCATATTTTTGACTTGTATTATAATGTCATCATGCAAAGCTCGTAAAGGTTCATGCGATGCATACCATCATCCATCACAGGTTATGATAAAAGCCGCACATTCAGCAGCAAGAATTTAACCATCCTCATTTACTCTTTTCTTTTAAATATTATTCTTCATTGAATAATATTTTTTTTGTTAATATTTCTACCTGCAAACTTGTTTACAAAATTAATTTTAAATTCGAGTTACCTAAGGTTTGTTTTTATAGTAACTTTGCTTTCAAAATAAGCAAAAAGTGATGCGCCCAATATTAATAAATCTTCTATTAATTTTCATTTCCGGACTTTGCTCTGCTCAACAGGACACTGCTGCAAGTTTCAAAAATAACAGCGATGTGCAGGGTTTACTGAAATACGAAAAAAGTGGTGCTCTTATTATACACTCCTCAGGTTGGGGTATTGGTTACAGATCAGGCAAGCATTTAACTGGCTATAAAAAGTTGATGACTGAATTTGAATTTGTTGGAATGAAGCATCCCAAAGAAATAAAGAGTATTAATCCCTATTATCAAGGAACAAGAAGTTATGTATATGGGAAAAAAAATGTTTTGTTTTTACTTCGTCCAGGCATAGGAATACAAAAAGTTATTAATGAAAAACCATATTGGGGTGGATTGCAAGTAAGGTATTTTTATTATGGAGGACCATCCATTGGATTGCTCAAACCTGTTTATTTAAATATCATTAAACATTCATCTAATCCTGATGTTGCCACTCGTGTAATTGAAAAATATGATCCTTCCAAGCACAATGTTGAAAACATTTTCGGCAAAGCACCCTTTGTAAAAGGAATAAATGAATTAAAAATAAATCCCGGCATTTATGGAAAATTCGGATTTAATTTTGAATACGGAACCATGCAAGAAAGCATGAAAATTCTAGAGTTTGGTGTTGTTGTTGATTACTTTCCAAAAGCCATGTCTATCATGGCCTACATTCCGGATGAACATTTCTTTATCTCATTTTACTTAAGCTTACAGATTGGCAACAGATACAACAAATTTTAAATTTAGCTTGACAACTTCGCCATCAAATAAAAAACTTCATTTATCAAAACCCTCTTGGCTAAAAACAAATCTAGCAAGCGCAGTTGATTATCATCAACTAAAAAACAAATTGAGTAAGCATCATCTTCACACCATTTGCGAAAGTGGGAATTGCCCGAATAGGGCAGAATGCTGGAATCGAGGAACCGCTACTTTTATGATTTTAGGAAATGTTTGCACACGTTCATGTAAATTTTGTTCAGTCGAAACCGGTAAACCTACTCCTGTGGATGAACTTGAACCTTTGAATGTTGCAAAAGTTGTTCAAGAAATGAAATTAAATCATGTGGTATTAACTTCTGTAACCCGGGACGACTTACCCGATGGAGGAGCCGGAATTTGGGCACAAACAATCATTCAAATTCGAAATTTAAATCCTTCAATCACCATAGAAACCCTCATTCCTGATTTTGATGCTGATTTAGAAAAATTAAAAATAGTTCTAAATGTTAAACCTGAAATAGTTTCTCACAACATGGAAACTGTTCGAAGAACAACGAATTCGATTAGAACAAAAGCTACCTATGACAAAAGCTTGCAGGTTATACGAATAATTTCAGACCATGGACTTGTTTCAAAGTCCGGTATTATGGTTGGCTTAGGTGAAACGGATGACGAAGTTTTTGAAACAATACTTGATTTGGAAAAAGCCAATTGTAAGATACTAACTATTGGTCAATATTTACAACCAACAAAAAAACATCACCCGGTACAACGTTATATTACCCCCGAAATGTTTAAGAATTATAAAGAATTTGCGCTTAATCATCATTTTTCCCATGTGGAAAGTAGTCCATTGGTTCGTTCGTCCTATCACTCAGAATTACAACTAAATTTACCGATAACTTAATATAAGCTACCGATAACTTATTTGTTCTCGGAATAAATAAAACTACCCGTATATTTGTCAACAAAATGTTAAAAAATAATAAATATTTTTTTTGTCATTTATTTAAAATACGTATCTTGTGCCCCTAAATTTATTATAGATTCATTAATTCTAAAATTATGAAGAACAGAATATTACTAATTTGCCTATCAGCATTTTTTATCGGTAGCGGAGTTGTTTTTGTAAGCAATCACAATGCTATTCAATCTCAATCAAACTATATCAGTCGGACAAAGCAGCTTAATCGAAACGATTTTAATGGTGCCCGTGAATATTTAAAATTACTCCGGAATAATCAGATTACAGGAGAAATAGATCCTGTTGATTTGGTTAATGCCCAAAAAGGATCAGATGTATTAAACAATTCCGGTTCAAAGTCTTTGAATTTACAATGGGAGGAAATGGGTCCAAATAATATAGGAGGTCGTACACGCGCTATCCTGATTGACATGAATAATTCAAATATTGTTTATGCAGGCGGAGTTGCAGGCGGGTTATGGAAATCAACAACCGGTGGAAGTTCTTGGGCTAAAGTAAACGATACCATTGAAAATTTGGCTATTTCATGTATTACCCAAACACCCAATGGAGATATTTATTTTGGCACAGGAGAAGGATTGGGTGTGATAGGTGCTAACCCGAATGGTGGAACTTCTTTTATTGGAAGAGGTATTTTTAAATCTACTGACGGCGGAAATACATTTTCACAAATAGGATCAACGAATCCAACAAACGGCAATTCAAGTACAGTTGAATGGGCTATAGTAAATGAATTGGCTGCTGATCCAAATAACGGAAGAGTTTACGCTGCAACAAACAAAGGATTACGTATGTCAGCCGATGGTGGTGCTACATGGATAAATCCAATATACACTTCTGGCACAAACCATAATGTAAGCAATTCTACTGATGTTGATGTTGCTAGTGACGGAACAGTTGTTGCCTGTGTAGGAAACAAATGTTATATTTCGCCTAATGGTGATGATGCATCTTTTGTAAATCAATCTGGATCCGGATCTACTGATTTACCTGCATCAGGAGTTTCCAGAATTGAAATCGCAATTGCACCTTCGAACCCAAACTATATGTATTGCTCAGCAGCTGCTGCTGATGGTAAATTAAAAAATATTTACCGTTCAACTGATAAAGGCGAGACTTGGTCAATTATAGGACCCGGTGGCAGCGGTGTATTTCAACCTTTAGGTAACCAAGGAAGCTATGATAATACAATTGCTGTTTTTCCTAATAATCCTGATAAAATTATTGTTGGAGGTCTAGATATGTGGCAATGGGAATTAGGTGGAACCTGGACACAAAAAACAATATGGTTTCTTGGTACATACAATCCTAAATATGTTCATGCTGATCATCATGAATATGTTTTTCAAAAAAATAATGCAAACATCTTATATGTAGGATCTGATGGTGGTATTTCGAAATCAGTTGATGGAGGTGAGAACTTTCAGACAATGAATACAAACTACAATGTTACTCAGTTTTATTCAGTTGCACCCACCGGATGGGGAGCTGTTTTAGGGGGAACCCAGGATAATGGAACTCTGTTTATTCATCATTTATATTCAGGTAATCAATACTTGAATGCAGCGAGAATCATGGGTGGTGATGGTGGATGGTGTGCTTCATCTAACATTAACCGTAGTGTCTTTTTTGGTACAGTTTATTACGGTGACATGGGCAGATCTGCAAACCTTGGAGATACCTGGTCAGGATTTATTAACTCAAGAATGAGTGCTGCCGGAATAGGAACAACCGGTGCTGCTTTTGTAACTCCATTATTACTTTGGGAATCTACTAATGATATTTACTCCAATGATTACATTGCCTATTCAGATTCTCTTTCACATAACGCAGGAACTGTATTATCTATTAATAGCGCTAGCAATTCTTATCCTTTTTCATACACATTGCCTACCTCCTATACTGCATTTGACACCATCTATATTCAGGATATTGTTCAATCAAAATTCTTTTTAGGTGCATCAGGTGCTGTTTGGATGACCAGAGAGCCATTGGATTTTTCGAAAACACCTGATTGGATAAAAATTGCTACTGTTTCAGGCACTGTTCAAACAATGGCCTACTCAAAAGATGGAAATTATTTATTTGTTGGAACTGGAACAGGCAACCTTTATCGTATTTCAAATATACTTTTTGCTTATGACTCTCTTTCAGCAGATGTAACAAGCCCTAATTGCGTTGTCGAAACAAAATTACTATCAGGATTACCGGGTGGTGGAAGACCAATCACTTCTATTGCCGTTGACCCATCTGATGCTGAACATATCATCGTAACATTGGGAAGCTATGGAAATACAACCTATATTTATAGATCAACAAATGCATTAGATCAAACTCCAACATTTGCTTCAAAACAAGGTACCTTACCTGCTATGCCCATTTACTCATCCCTTATTGAAATGAACAATCCTAACAACGTTATAATTGGAACTGAATATGGAATTTTTTCAACAGGAACGATTAATACCACACCTAATTGGACAGCAGACAATCAAGGAATGGCAAATGTACCTGTTTATATGATTCGTCAGCAAACAAACAACTTTCCATACCTATCATCCAACTTTCCGGGAACAAGTAATTTAGGAGAAATATACATTGGCACTCATGGCAGGGGAATATATAAATGCAGCAAATATGTAGGAATTAATGAAATAAAGCCAAATGCTGGTTCACCACTATCAAATTTGCATGTTTTCCCAAATCCGGTTATTGACAATACAACTGTTTCATTTGTTTTAGCAAATAAAGAAAATGTAACAATTCGTATTTATGACTTATCAGGGAAACTAGTTCAAACATTTAAATACAATGAAATGGCTTCCGGATTGCATCAATTACAAATAAACCTAAGTGACTTAAGAAAAGGCACCTATTTAGTTCAATTGATAAGCGGAAACAAAAGTACATCAGCAAAAATTCTTAAAAATTAAAGAGAAATAAAAAAATAAATCGATTTTTTTGAAATAGTCCGATGGTAACTAACACAAAGAATAATAAAACTAACGTACATGGCGTATTCCATGTGACCTAAAAAAAACAATTTATTCACACATGAAAAAGCTAATACTCACTATTGCATTATTTTTAACCAGTTATTATATTTTTGCTAATACTATTTATGCTCCCACATTGGTTGCTCCTACGGATGTTGCAATCAATCAAATGCCCAATGTTCTATTGGATTGGGGCGCTGCGGCTGGTGCTGTTTCATATAAAATTGAAATAGATACAAGTGCTTCTTTCACAAATTCCATTTTTTACACAACAAATGTAACAGCTATAAATGCAGTTGATTTACTTTTCGGCACTACTTATTATTGGCGTGTTAAAACAATTGGATTTACAGATTCGTCTGCATGGAGTGCTGCCAGAAGTTTTACCACAATATCAACTTTTACGTTAGTTTCCCCGGGAGATAGCTGTTGGCATGCAGGACCAGGGCAATTAGTAAAATGGCAAACAAGTGTAACCGGATGTACTTTCTTCGATATTGAAGCTGATACAACAACAAACTTTAATAGTAGTTTACATGCTATTTTCCCTGTTTCCGGCACATTGCATCAAGGGAATGTAAGTCAATTGCATTATGGTCTTCGCTATTATTGGAGAGTTCGAGGACGCCATTCAAAAGATACTACTAATTGGACTTTGGTAAGGAGCATGAATATTATGGATACCGTTAAGCTTAAAACACCCAATGACTTAGTGATTAATCAAGTTCCCAATATTGAATTAAAATGGGAGAAAGTTGTGGGCAATCAGGTATTCCAATACGAAACAGACACTACTCTCCTATTCAACTCTTCTGCATTATCTTCATTGTACACAGTAGATAGTATAAAACGAGCTGATACATTATTATTTGGAACAAAATACTATTGGAGAGTTCGCAGTATGCATGCAATAGACACGAGCGGATGGGCAATCCCCAGGTCTTTTACTACAGTTGATATATTAACTTTAACAACCCCTGCTAATGCTAGCATAGGCGTTGCGACTAGTCCAACACTTAAATGGACATCAATTATAGGAATTACAGGATATGAACTTGAGATGGATACCCTAAATACTTTTACCCATCCTCATATTTATTATCCAGGAGCTACAGACAATCAAATTATTATTACTGGTTTAGTTAATGCACAAACTTATTATTGGAGATTACGTGCTATCAGTAGCCGCGATACTTCTAGCTGGAGTGCTACTTGGTCATTTACTGTTATCGGTGTTGGTATAAATGATATAAGCACTAATAATGCTAACGTTTCTATTTTCCCTAATCCCGCTAATGATAAAACTACTATCTCTATTGAATCGAGAGTCAATTCTCTAATTAATATAGAATTAATGAACATACTTGGGAAAACTGTCCGCAAGGAATATATGAATCTTTCAATTGGATCTAACACCAAAGAATTAAACCTGGAAGGTCTTTCTAAAGGAATCTATTTTATTAAATTATCTAACAACAAAAACACGATTGTACGCAAACTTACAGTTAGATAAAATAATAGCTTAACAAAGATTAAAAAAATCCTAAATCAGAAATGCAGATTTAGGATTTTTTGATATACGGGAGTATTGTTTCAATAATTTAGTATCCATCAAACACTTTATTACATTCTTTCACTATCCATAATGAGGTAGGTGAATACACTAAAAAAGCCCTTATTGAAGGGCTTTTTTAAGAATAATAAATTTGTTATTGTTTACTTTCTATATGTTTTTTATACTTGTTGCGGAATTTATCAATTCTACCAGCTGTATCAACCAGTTTAATCTTACCGGTGTAAAAAGGATGCGAAGTGTGTGAAATTTCTATTTTAACTAATGGGTATTCTTTGCCATCATCCCAAACAATGGTTTCCTTTGTTTGAACTGTAGATTTGGTAATAAATGTATATTCATTAGATGTGTCTTTAAACACAACCATTCTGTATTCTTTTGGATGGATATCTTTTCTCATGGTATTATTCTTACATTGTTTTTTCGGTCTGCAAAATTAGAAATTTTATTTTAAAAACAAAAAAATATTTCATATTACATTTGATATGCGCTTAAATGAGTGAATTATAATCAAATTAATGTTAAAAAAGATACTCATTTTAAAAAAAACAATAGATTTGTAAATTATTAACTTTAATACTTATTTATTATGGCGAACCTTGAAGATTATTACAAAATGGTAGAGGATTGCATTTCAAGTTTTGGTGTAAATCCTACCGAATGCAGATGCGAGAATCCAGGACAGTGGAGTTTAAAAAAAGGATCGGTCGATGTTTGGGTTGATGTATGGCATAACGAAGGTGAAACCTTTGGTTATTTTCAGGCAATGGCCCCTATTTGCGAAGTCCCATCCATTAATACTCAGTCGTTTTTTCAGGAAATTCTGGAAATAAACCATAAACTATATGGTGTTGGAATGACAAAGTATGAAAATTGGATCTACATTAAAGTTGTTCGTGAATTGGAAGACTTGTCAATCAGTGAAATGACAGCTGCTTTCAATCGCATTGGAAATTATGCTGACGATTACGATGATTATTTAAAAGATAAATATTTTGGTGGTGCTTCACGCGCTTAATTTTCGAAAATATTTTCTCGTAATGAGGTATTTCCCTTTCATTATCCTTTTTATCTTTTGTTCTTGCTCTGAGAACAATGGTAAAAAGGATAATTCTTCAAAAGACAGTACAACTGTTACCGAAGTTTTTGCAATGGATACGGTTGCAAGCATTGTTAATTGGGATCGATTAAAAAAAACATCTAATACAAGTTCTAACCTTAGCATTGGAAAAGTAAAAATCAATATGAATATTGATAAGCTTGACTTAACAACTAAAGGTAGCTTTGCAGTTAAAAGTGGAAGCTGGTCAGTAGTTAATCATAAAAGTGTTACCGGCATTGTATTGATTGACTTAAGCAAGGTTTCCGCTCTTAAGGTAGATAAAAACAACAAGCTTGAAATCGGCAGTCCTGATTATTTAAATATTGATAAATTTCCGACAGCAAAACTTGAATTTACTAATGTTCAAAGCAAATGTGACTCTTGCAATGTCTCTGCTAAATTAACAATCAAAGACACTACCGGAAATATTGATTTTACTGCAAAAATAAAATGGGTAAACAATATTCCTCAAGACTTTAAAGCTAAGTTTTCTATTGACGGAAAAAAGTGGGGACTGGTCAATAAAACAGCCAGCGGAAATATTGAAATGGATAAACTTACGTTTGATTGTAGTTTTATTTCATCTACTAAAGCAACAAGCGTAATGCGAACAACAACTAAGAAAGAATAGTTTTTTTAATCAAAATCTTTGTTCAATCGGTTTGCTTTTTTCTCAGCAAGCCTTTTTTTTTCGTTCAATCGTTTATTAACTGACGTATAACTCGGCTTGGTAGGATAACGCTTCGTTGGTTTTGACAGTGTTTTAATAAGCAACGCTATAAATTTCTCAACACAATTATTTTTATTTGCTAATTGTGTTCTTTTACTTTGCGAAACGATGATTAAAAATCCTGCAGCATTTATTTTATTTTTTAACTTTTGAGTGATGATTGATTTTTCATCATCCTCAAGTATTTCCGAACCAAGAACATGGAATTTTAATTCAACTTTAGACGAAACTTTATTTACGTTTTGACCACCGGGACCGCTGCTTCTTGATGCAGAAAAATGAAATTCTTTTTGGAAATCACGATTACCAAGTGCAAGCATGTTAATTGCTCAATTTAATTGAAGTGGAGATTTTACTTTTTCATTAAGCAAAGCAATGTTAATAACATCAGACATCGTATTAATAAAATGGAAGTTTAAGCCATCAATATACACAGGTTTAATTTCATCAATATCTCTTTTATTTTCAACCGAAAGAATAATATCTTTTATGTTAGAACGCTTTGCTGCTAGTATTTTTTCTTTGATACCTCCTACCGGAAGCACTTTGCCTCGTAAAGTAATTTCGCCTGTCATGGCCATTTTGGGCTTTACTTTTCGCTGAGTAAAAGCAGATGCTAAGGAAGTAAAAAGCGTAATACCGGCTGATGGTCCATCTTTAGGTGTAGCCCCTTCGGGTACATGTATATGGACATTCCATTTTTCGAAAACATGAGAATCAATTCCTAAAGTTGCAGCATGAGCTTTCAAATATTCAAGAGCAATGTAAGCCGATTCTTTCATCACGTCGCCTAGATTACCGGTTAACGTTAGAGTTCCTTTTCCTTTGCTGATACTGGTTTCAACAAATAAAATCTCACCCCCTGCACTCGTCCATGCTAATCCTGTTACAACACCTGCGATCAAATTCGATAATTCTTTTTCCTTTTTGTAAATTGGAATTCCTAGAATTTTTTGTATTTCAGCTTTCTCTAATTTATTGGTTTTATTTTCTCCCTCAACAATCATGCGTGCTCTGTGACGAATTACTTTTGCTATTCCTTTCTCAAGCATACGCACACCCGATTCACGAGTGTAATCTTCAATTATGTTTTCGATAATTTGTTTTGTAAAATGTACCTGCTTATTTTTTACTCCATGTTCTTCCAGTTGTTTTGGAACTAAATGACGCATGGCAATCTCTATTTTTTCTTCAACAATATAACCATTAATATCAATAACCTCCATTCTGTCGCGTAAAGCAGGATGCACAGAACTCAAGGTATTTGCAGTAGCAATGAACATTACTTTTGAGAGGTCATAATCAACTTCCAAAAAATTATCGTAGAAGGTGCTGTTTTGTTCAGGATCCAACACTTCCAATAATGCTGCAGAGGGATCGCCATTTACGTTATTACCTGAAATTTTATCAATTTCATCAAGAATAAAAACGGGATTCGATGATTTTGCTTTTTTAATATTCTGAATTATTCTTCCCGGCATAGCACCAATATAGGTTTTTCGATGACCACGAATTTCGGCTTCATCACGAAGACCTCCTAAGGAAACTCGAATATAATTTCTGTCGAGTGAGTGAGCAATAGATTTACCTAACGAAGTTTTTCCCACTCCCGGAGGACCAACTAAACAAATAATAGGCGACTTCATATCGTTTTTTAACTTAAGCACAGCAAGATGTTCGATAATGCGCTCTTTTACTTTTTCAAGACCATAATGATCGTCATCAAGAATTTTCTTTGCACGTTTTAAATCAAAATTATCGGTTGTGTATTCATTCCAGGGCAATTCTACTAATGTTTCGAGGTAAGTAAACTGTATAGAATGCTCGGCAGCAGCCGGATTCATTCGTTGAAGCTTGTTTAATTCCTTTTCAAACACTTCTTCAATATCTTTATTCCACTTCTTAGTTTTTGCTTTTTCTTTAAGTTGCTTAATGGCTTCATCATTTGGATTTCCGCCCAATTCGTCCTGTATGGTTTTGAGTTGCTGATTCAAAATATATTCACGCTGTTGCTTATCCAAATCAACTTTTACTTTACTCTGAATTTGATTTTTTAATTCAAGTATCTGCAACTCCTTAGATAAATAAACCAAAACAAGATTTGCTTTTTCGTTGAGCGATGAAATCTCAAGTAACTTTTGTTTTTCGTTTACATCAATATTTAAATTGGATGAAATAAAATTTACAAGAAAAGATGCACTCTCAATATTCTTAACAGCAAATGCTGCTTCGGATGGAATATTTGGGGATTCTTTAATTATCTGATAAGACAAATCTTTTAAAGACGATATTAAGGCATCAAATTTTTTGTCTGCAATGAAAGGTACATTGCTTTCGTAAGCAACAACTGTAGCAGTTAAGTAGGGTTCTGTTGCAACCTGAGCTTTTAATTCAAAACGTTTTTTTCCTTGAATGATAACGGTAGTACTGCCATCAGGCATTTGTAGTGTTTTCAGAACAAGCGCAACTGTTCCAATTTTATTTAAATCATCAAAACCCGGATCTTCAATAGAAGAATCTTTTTGAGAAATTACTCCAATAATTTTTTTAGTACGATAGGCATCCTTTACAAGTTTAATGGATTTATCACGACTTACCGTAATCGGAATCACAACACCGGGAAATAACACAGTATTACGTAAAGGCAATATTGATAAAATTTCAGGAATGCTCTCTGCATTCATCTGCTCTTCACTTTCAGCTGATAATAAAGGGATGAACTCAGTATCGTCATCCAATAAATTTTCAATTTTTATTTTTCCCGAAGCAAAAAAATCATTCATTATATATTCGTTTTATAGCAGGCATTTATAATAGAATTCCATCTGGTTTTATATTCATTGCTTGCTATAGCAATTTGCATGCAATTAAGATTTATCAGAAAGAATGTCAGTAATTATGCTTTTTATACTGATATTACTCAAAATGGTTAGGAAAAGTTTCAACCATTTGAGAAAACGTACTAAAATAAATTGACCAAAATTGCGAGCCATTAATAAAAATACAACTCACTCTTCCGGGAGAAACATCGGATCCCAAGGTGGCAATAATTCTGCTTTTTGGGTTAATAACTGCACTGTTTTTTCACTGATATATTTTTTTTGAATCACCATGCGGAACATATACTCATCAAACCATTGGTCGGTCATGGTCAAATAGCCATTATGTCCTTTATCTGCACCCCAACTATTTTCGAGCATCCATTTATTGGCTTTTCCTTTGTCATTCAAATCAACACCAACCAGCGCCATACCATGCGATGAGCCACTGTCAAATGATTTGATACGTTTTGTTTTATCCATACCGAACTTTACTCCGTAAAATGATTCGTAATCATAATTATCAACATCCAGTATTCCCTCAGTAGAATTAAGCTGTTTGCCCACATCGCACGAAAAATAAAGTGCCTGATTATCCTTAATAGAATTTATGGCAAATTTCTTAATACTGTCAGTAGGCAGATTGATGTATTTCCATGTAGTGCCTTTACTCATATTACCATCGAATTGGACTTCGTACAATTTGAAATAATCGCGTGTAGGGTCGTTCATAAGCATAATGTAATCGCTGAGTTTTACTCCTACTACTTCAGAATAAAAACTAAGAGGTGTGTAGGACTTAGTTTCACTAATCGTTCCATCTTTCTTTTTGTATCTCCACGAAAATTTTTCGGGTGGTTCGCCTAGACTAATAACCAATATTCGATAAATATCCGAAAGCATTTCTACTTTTTTCTTTGAAAGTACATCAGGGGTAGCTTGTTTTGCAGCCATTTCGCGGAGTATCAATCCATCCTCGCGCAATTTACGTGCAAGGATTGAAGACATGGAAGACGTTGAATTACTTTGAAAAGTTTCAGGCATCACAGTAGCCGGAACCAATCCGTATTTAGAAGCCACATCAACAAAACAGGCCCATTGTCCGCCGTCACCAATTGGGTTTTTGAACAACCAGTCCACCGTTTTGTCATCCATGGGTTTTGCTTTTGTGGCAATAATGATATCTAAAAAAAGATTGCTCTTTTCGAGTTGATCCCAAAAAAAAGAATAGTTTTCGGAAAATTCAAAATCATCAGTTTGCAGCTTGTCCAGCATCAATGGTTTTAAGACATTGAGACTTGAAAAAAGCCAGCATCTCCCCGATTGCTTTTGATTAGTGATGCCTTTGGTTTTTACTTGATTGGAAAAATAATGATCGTTTTTACCAGCATTCTCCCGATTTAATATCATAGGTTTCACATCAGTGTTTGTGGATGCATTGATTATAGCTTTTGTTGATGCATCTTTTTTAAAGGATGTTTTTATTTGCTGCAGTGTTTCTTCAGAAATTCCAATTGTAATCTGTGCGTGACAGATAATAGCAAGTGTAAGAAAACTGAGTGTAGTTAAAATTCTTTTCATGAAGAAAAATATTTGATTGTTTAATAAGTACGTAATTCTATAAAACAAATATACTAGAAAAGATTAAATTACCGATTGAATAATTTAGTTTGTTGGAACTAACATTCTAATTTACTCTTCCAAAAGTCCAGGCCTACGCTGCTTTGTTCTTTTAATCGCCTGTTCCATTTTCCATTTTTTAATTTCTTTTTCGTTACCCGATAATAATACATCAGGAACTTTCCATCCATTGTATTCAGCAGGTCGTGTATAAACAGGAGGAGAAATTAAATCGTCCTGAAAAGAATCTGAAAGAGCAGAGGTCTCGTCATTAAGCACACCGGGAATTAGACGAATGATGGCATCACAAAAAACAATAGCCGCTGTTTCGCCACCTGACAATACATAATCGCCAACCGAGATTTCTTTGGTGATGTAATGCTCACGAATGCGTTCGTCAATGCCTTTATAATGACCGCAAAGCACGATAATATTTTCGAAAGTAGAAAAATGATTGGCGGTTTTTTGGTCGAGTAAATCGCCGTCGGGACTCATATAAATGACTTCATCGTAGGTTCTTTCCGACTTTAATTTTTCAATGCAAAGAGCAATAGGTTCTATCATCATCACCATGCCGGCTTCGCCACCGAATGCATAATCATCCACGTTTTTATGTTTGCTTAAAGCATAATCGCGAACGTTATGCATAATAATATCTACGATTTTTTTTTCTTTCGCTCGCTTGATAATAGAGTGCGAAAAAGGGCCATCGAAAAATTCGGGAAATATGGTTAGGATATCTATCCGCATAATTTAATCATTCATTAATAAAAGAATATTTAAAATAGTTACGGTAATTCCAACCAACAACAACGAGATTTTATTAAGCATGGTATTTTTATAAATTCCCATTACCTTTTTTGATGAAGTCAGAAATATCAGTGCGAAGATAGTAAATGGGAGCTGAATACTCAACAAAACCTGACTCCAGATTAAGCCATCGTAAGTATTCCCTATGAACAGTATGGCCAATATTCCACCCAGTATGGCAATGATAGCACCTAGTTTTGAGTGGTTGTCTTTTAAATCTAATGGTTCTTTGTACATTCCGGCAAAGATACTGGCAGAAGCTATGGCAGCAGTTACACTTGAAGAGAATCCTGCAAAAATCAACGCAATGGCAAAAACGAGGGAAGCGGAATTTCCTAAAAGCGGAGCTAAGGTTTCTTTGGCTTGTTGCAATTCAGTTACAACAATACCATGTTTGAAAAATACAGAAGCAGCAACCATAATCATAGCTGAGTTAATAATCCATCCAAGCCCCATTGCAATAAGAGTATCCATAAATTCGAAACGCAATCTTTTTTTAATAGTGGTTTGATCTTCTAAATGCCACTGCCTGCTTTGAATGATTTCTGAATGTAAAAATATATTGTGAGGCATCACTACGGCACCCAAAATGCACATGATAATAAGCACTGAATTTTTAGGAAACGAAGGGACAAATGCTCCCTCTAACGATTGAATCCAACTGACCTCAGCCAAAAAAAGTTCATACAAAAATGACAATCCAATGATAGAAACAAAACCGATAATATAATTTTCTATTCTTCGATAACTATTGGAAAAGAGAACAATTCCAATTCCAAGACCGGTAATAATTACTCCAGCAATAATAGGAATTTTAAAAAGCATTTGCAGTCCAATGGCTGAACCTAAAAGCTCGGCGGTAATAGTCGCAATGGCAGCAATCATAACACTACTAAGAAAAATTTTACTAATAGGTTTTGGAAAATAAGTAGTAGAAGCTTCCGAAAGGCAAAGTCCTGAAACAATTCCAAGGTGAGCCGCATTGTGTTGCAACAAAATAAGCATAATGGTAGCAAGGGTAACTACCCAAAGCAATGAATACCCAAATTGTGAGCCGGCAGCAAGGTTAGCCACCCAATTACCGGGGTCAATAAAACCAACAGTAACAATAAATCCGGGACCAATATATTTCAGTATTTCAAGTCCTGTACGATAATTTGTGTTAGTATGTCTTGAAAAAAAGCCCAAGGGATTTAGTTTAGAAATTTAATATTTTTTGTATGCTTTCAAATAAACAGTTTTCAAATATTTTAACCATTTATCATTCTTTGTATAAGTAAGGACGGTTGTTTTAGGGTTTATGGGTGAAATCAATTTTTTATCCCGTTCAGCTAACTTATCGCCTAAACTTTCCTGCAATGTACGTGCATAATTCAACGGATAATTGCGTTGTTTCAAAAGATTGAGCAACGCTAATGCTTTATCAAAATCTTTCTGATCGGTGTAATATCCGGTGGCATAACTGATAAAATTCGAATTGTTTTGTGCAGAAATGAAATCAAACAATGATTTGTATGCCAGTCCAAATTGATGAATATTATTTTGAGTAAAATATTTATCTGCAGCTAAATATTTTTCAATTACCAACGAAAATTTATCTTCATTTAAGCCGGCATCAACTTCGAGTATAAGTTTTTGATAATTTGCAGCCGGTTGATATTTAACTTTATTTTCATTGGCACTCTCTGATGAGATAGCGCATCCTGCATTATTAACAGCTATCTTTACCGCAGTTTCAAAAGAAGCGATGGCATCAATATAGTTAAAATTTTTAATTTGCTCTTGTGCCTTTTTAATTTCATTATCATATTCTGTCTGCGCATTTGTGCACTCTTGAGTAGAAATTTTATCTTTTAATTCTTTTACACTTTTTATTAGTAAGGTATCATTTTTCAGTTTGTATTTTTCTTGTTTTGCAATAACGCTTTGATAAATGACATTGGCATCGGTCAGATTGTTTCCCCAAACTTTTAATTTTGCTGATTCAATATTCTTTAAAAGTACAGGTTTCACGGCACTTTGAGTCAAGCTATCGAGTCTTACATCTTTATTGAAACGATAATTATTTTCGAGTGTACGTGCCAATTCAAAACGGCTTAAAGCCGTGTCGTTATTATCCGAAAGCAAATTTTGTATGCCTTCGTCTATAGCTTTTAGATATCGCTGATATTTAATTTTATTTAATATTTCTTTTGAATCACTATTTACAGTAACAGCATCACTATTTGTTACTTGATAATTATCAGCTGTAATCAAGGTACTTTCGGCTTTATCAAGCTGATTATTTGCTAAATATTCTGAAGCTTTTGAAAGATAATTTCTGTAAACTCCCGACTTTGCTATACTAATTCCTTCTTTTAATTTTTTATTCACCGTAAGAGTAGGATATAACTTATACAAATCAACAGCTTTAGTGAAGTTTACCATTGCTTTGTCATAATCAAGAATGGCATTTTTGGCTAATCCCCTTTGAATATATTGATAAATAACATCGCCCATCAAAGCATCAGCATCGGTGCTGGTAATGATTTCATTTGAATTGGCTAGTTGATATGTTTTGCCCTCTGTAATGTAATTCTCAGCCAATTCAAGCTTTCCTGACTCCAGTGATTTTGTGGCAACGGTTAAATAAGAGCGATAAATGCCGTATTTAGCAATGGATATTTTTTTCTGAAGAATATCTGTGCAAAGAAGACCCTGAATGGTAGTACAAAAGTCTTTTGCCTTATTCAAATAAATCAAAGCATCATTGTAATTTTCTCCATCAATATTTTCCTGTCCCTTCGAAAGATAGCTATTGTAAATACTATTCGAGAGTTCCATTACCAACGAATGCGTAATATGATCAGGATTTGTTTTTGCGAAAATTACTTTCACAATTTCTACTGCTTTATCAATATTTCCATTGTTATAATTAATTTTTGCTAGTTGGTAATGGGCAGGGGAATAAAATATATTGATATCGGTAGATTTCTCAAAATAGGTAACAGCCATCGGCATATTGCCATTTACCATGTATTCCAATCCTTTGTTATAATAAAGATGGTCAAGAGTTGCCATCATTTGGTTTATTACTATTCGTTTAGATTTTGTTTGCTGCTCCAGATTATCCAGTTTGCTCATAAATTTTATAGGGTCGTACATGAGCAATTTTAATTTTTCGGAATATTTTTTATTGATGAGCTGGTCAACCATAACCTCTACTTCATCAAGTTTGATATCATTCAGTTGAATTAAATCAATGTTCGAAAAATTAATGATTTGAAGCTTTTGCAGAGCAATGCTAATAATAGCATCCGAATTAAAATAGTCCTCTACCAATTTCATTCTATCTTCAAAAAGCTTTTTACTAAACTCGTCATAATAAAACTTTTTATTCTCCACCACAATCTTATACTGTGGATTAAGCGTGGTATCCTGAATTTTAAAATCAGCTACTTTGTTAAATCCCTGACTCAAAGTAGCACCTTTGATTTCAGTTTTTTTGAACAGGGTGCCGTTTGTATAAAAAACGCTCACTGTAAGATCTGATTTATTTGGAACCAATACATCTGCTATGTCAAAACCTTTGTACATAACATCACCACTACATTTACTGTCTTTCAGCTCGACACTTACTTCGTACTCCTTGAGTGGTTCTCTTGTGATGCGAGTATATTGGTTGTACGAAAAATTATATTGTGTGTAAGCTAATATTTTAGGAATACTCTTCGAAACTTCCTGAATAAAATAATTACAAATTGTTTGGCTTGGCTCTGTTGAAGGATTGTACTTAAATGTAAAGCTTTCGTTTTGCGATTGCTCAAAAATAATAACAGGTTGTGATGTAGCTACTGAACAATAAAGAAGGAAAAAATATAGCAATATTTTATGAATCATTACAGACTTGAAGTTTCTTTTTTTCGCAAAAATAACAAATAAAAAAGTATTTTTACGAATTGAATGGATTTTCAAAACAGAGACCATATAACCATTTTTCTTGTTATTGTAGGGTTCGCTTTATCGCGTATTCCTTACGTAGGAAAATATTTTAAAGTTGCTAACACGCTAATTCACGAAACCGGTCATGCCTTGATGGCGCTCCTTACGAGCGGTGACGTTGTTTCAGTAGCGTTATTCGCTGATACATCAGGAACTGCTGTAACAAAATCTAAAAGTAAATTCGGCCAATTTTTAATTTCTTTAGCCGGCTATCCATTTGCATCTGCTACTGCCTTTGTGTTTTTTTACTTAATTAAAAATGACAGGTCATGGTTGGTGTTATACTTTCTTGCTGGATTCGCTGCCCTGAATTTGATATTCTTTATTCGAAACAAATACGGTATCTTTTGGTTGATTACTTTTTTACTTTTATTATTTGCTGATTTTTATTTTGGAAACGACTTTTGGATATTCATGTGTGTTACTTTTATTACAGGAATAATAACTTCAGAATCCGTTTTCTCTTCATTCGAATTGATTTACATTAGTATTAAAACACCCAAGCAATCCGGTGATGCAAAAAATCTTGCAAGCATTGCCTGGCTTCCGCCATTTTTATGGGCTTTGCTTTTTGCTGTGCAAGCTTGCTTGTTTGCTTATCTGACAATTATGCTTTATTTTCCTCAAAGTAATTTGTAATAACAGAGGTAACATCTGCATTACAATCAACAATTACTTTAATTCCGTAGGAATGCATAATGTATTTGGCACCATCGCCTATTTTATTTGTGAAGAGAATTTCTACATTGAATTCGGCAAGAGTAGGAGCAAATGAAGAATTACACTTCGGATGTTGATCGACATTTATTGTCTCAATAGTTGAAACAGTGTGTACATTTTCAAATTCAAATACAACAATAGAAACTGATTCAGCAAGACTGACGCATTGATTTTCCCTATTTAAACTAGCTGCAACTATCATAAAAAAAGCCACTTAAAGTGGCTATTTTGTAGCGAGATCGGGAGTTGAACCCGAGACCTCCGGGTTATGAATCCGACGCTCTAACCATCTGAGCTACCTCGCCAATTTGTGGGTGCAAAATTATAAAACTAATTTTATTATCAAAGATTTTTTAACCAATGATTTAAAAATGCAAAAACCAACCGTAAACTATTTCCTCAATTTACTTATACTCATCCCATGATTTAATCTCGACCTCTTCTACCCTATATTTACAAAAAGCATAAATGAAAGCGCTGGCAAGTCGCGCGTTGGTTAGCAACGGAATATTAAAATCAACAGCATTGCGACGAATATCATAATCATTGTTCAGTTCATCCTTTGAAAGGTTTTTTGGTATGTTAATTACCATATCAATTTTTCGTTCTTGTATCATCGTAAGTGCATTGGGCTCTGCATCTTCATCAGGCCAGTGAAGGATGGTCGCAGCCACTCCGTTTTCGCTAAGGAATTGCTGTGTTCCGGGGGTGGCGAATAAATTAAATCCTAGTTCAAAAAGCATTTTACACGAATTCAGTAACTCTGTTTTTGAGCGAGCGGTACCGGTAGAAAGGAAAATGTTTTTCTTTGGAATAGTATATCCTACAGAGAGCATGGCTTTAAGAATCGCTTCGTAATAATCTTCACCTATGCACCCTACTTCACCGGTAGAAGCCATTTCAACACCAAGAATAGGGTCAGCTTTTGCAAGGCGCGAGAATGAGAACTGCGGTGCTTTCACACCCACATACTCCAGATCAAATGAAGATTTTTCGGGCTTCACTACATCAATCCCTAACATAATGTCAGTAGCAATTGAAATCAAGTTCGTTTTCAATACCTTCGATACAAATGGAAAACTCCTTGAGGCACGCAGATTACATTCAATTACTTTGATATCATTATCTTTTGCAAGAAACTGTATATTGAAAGGACCTGAAATGTCAAGTGCTTTTGCAATTTTTTTTGAAATCTTTTTTATCCGACGAATAGTTTCTACATATAATTTTTGCGCTGGAAAAACTATCGTGGCATCACCGGAGTGGACGCCAGCAAATTCAACATGTTCGGAGATGGCATATACAATTATTTCTCCTTTATTTGCGACGGCATCGAATTCAACCTCTTTGGCATTTTCGATGAATTCAGATACAACTACAGGATATTTTTTAGATATGTTTGAAGCTAATTCTAAAAAGTATTCTAACTCATTTCGATTAGAAACCACATTCATGGCAGCACCTGAAAGTACATACGAAGGACGCACCAATACAGGAAAACCAACTTCATCAACAAAATTAAAAATATCTTCAATACCTGTAAGCTCCTTCCAGCGCGGCTGATCAACCCCCAACTTATCAAGTGTAGAAGAAAAGCGATGACGATCTTCAGCATTGTCTATTGATATAGGCGAAGTTCCTAACACATTAACTTTACTTTCATAAAGTCGCATGGCTAGGTTATTCGGAATTTGTCCTCCTACTGAAACTATTACTCCATACGGATTTTCGAGTTCAACAATGTCCATTACACGCTCAAATGACAGCTCATCAAAATACAGACGATCGCAGATATCGTAGTCTGTGCTTACCGTTTCGGGATTGAAATTAATCATTACCGAACGATAGTGATTCTTTTTTACAGCATCCAGTGCATTAACACTGCACCAGTCAAACTCTACGCTACTGCCTATACGATAAGCTCCCGAACCCAAAACAATAACCGATTGCTTTTCATGCTCGAATTTGATATCATGTTCTGAGCCATTGTAAGTAAGATACAAATAATTTGTCTGCGCCGGATACTCAGCTGCTAAGGTGTCTATCTGTTTAACATAAGGAATAATTCCTGATGCCTTTCTGTAATCGCGTATAAGTAATGACTTATCGGTAGCATCGTCCAAATTGTTGTAAATTATTTTGGCAATCTGATAATCGGTATAACCCATTTTTTTGGCATCACTCAACATTTCGGTCGGCAATGACTCAATAGTGTCATAGCGCGAAATCTGATTACGTAAATCATAAATATTCTTTAATTTATACAGGAACCATTTGTCAATGCTGGTATGTCTATGAATTTCGTCAACTGAAAAGTTTTTGTACAAGGCCATCGCTATAACAAAAATGCGCATATCCGTTGGAGTCGAAAGCTCTTTTGTAATCTGATCCATATCATCAAACTCCATATCTTTATTACCGACAAAGCCATGCATTCCCTGACCAATCATCCGAAGTCCTTTCTGAATGGCTTCTTCAAAGGTTCTTCCTATGGACATTACCTCTCCTACGCTTTTCATGCTGCTACCTAATGCTTTGGAAACACCTTTAAATTTACCCAAATCCCAGCGTGGAATTTTACATACAATGTAATCAAGAGCAGGTTCAAAACAGGCAGTGGTGGTTCGTGTAACTGAATTTTTAAGTTCGTGCAATCCATAACCCAGTCCCAATTTTGCTGCTACAAAGGCAAGCGGATAACCCGTAGCTTTAGATGCGAGAGCACTAGAACGCGACAGGCGCGCATTGACTTCAATAACGCGATATTCCTCTGATTGCGGATTCAATGCATATTGCACATTGCATTCACCAACAATTCCAATATGACGAACAATACGAATAGCAATTTCGCGAAGCTTATGGTACTCGCTGTTGGTGAGGGTTTGCGAGGGCGCAACTACGATGCTTTCACCTGTGTGAATTCCAAGCGGGTCGAAATTTTCCATGTTACATACTGTAATGCAATTATCATAGCAGTCGCGCACGACTTCGTATTCAATTTCTTTCCAACCCTTCAATGATTTTTCAACAAGCACCTGACTCGAATATGAAAATGCCTTTGTAGTAATTGCAACTAACTCTTTTTCGTTATTACAAAAACCACTTCCCTGCCCTCCCAACGCAAAAGCAGCACGAATGATAACGGGATAAGCCAAATCATTTGCGGCTTTTATAGCATCATCAACATTGGTAACAGCATGACTTTTTATAGTATCTACATTTATCTGGTCGAGTTTTTTTACAAATAATTCACGGTCTTCTGTATCAATAATTGACTGAACAGGAGTTCCAAGAACTTTGATATTGTACTTTTTCAATATTCCTGACTTGTGTAATGCAATTCCGCAGTTGAGTGCAGTTTGTCCGCCAAATGCAAGAAGAATTCCTTCAGGTTTTTCTTTATTGAGAACCTGTTCAACATACTCGGGTGTAACAGGAAGAAAATAAATTTTATCAGCAATGCCTTCCGAAGTTTGAACAGTAGCAATATTTGGATTAATCAGCACAGTGCCGATTCCTTCTTCTTTAAGTGCCTTAAGCGCCTGTGAACCCGAATAATCAAACTCCCCTGCTTCTCCTATCTTAAGTGCCCCTGAACCGATAACTAATACTTTATTTATAGTCTTTTCCATGTTGTATTAATAATTTCTAAATTTGAAAATGATTATATTTAGTAATGAAGTATTAATCCTATACCGTTTTTTTTACATTCTCTGTTTTTAGCGTTTAACAAAATATTCTCTATTATTATTTTAACTTCGTTTTGCTGTTCCAATAATCTTGGATAGCACTTTCATTATGTCTTTTAATTGAAGTATTAAATCCTCATTTACAGGATAATTTTTTGAATATTTGCAAAGCTCCAACCAATAGTTAGTTTCATCAATCTCTTTCGCAGATATTTTCATTTTATGAATAAAATCAGCTTTGCTTTCTGCGTTCTGAGCTTCCCGAATATTAGCACCAATTGATGTCCCCGAACGAAGAAGCTGCCTAGCTATTACAAATTTCTTTTTGGATTCCAATTCCTCACAAAATTCTATAATTCCAATCGAAAACTGAAAAGACATTTCAACGATTATATTTCTTTTATTGCCTTGCATATTTTTTTTGTTTAAATTTTAATAATCATTTTTATAATGATATGTTGCTTTCTATATGCTCATTTCCAAATTAAATCATTTCCAAATTTCCAAATTAAATCATTGTCTCATTTCCAAATTACCTCATTTTCAAATTTCCAAATTCTCTCATTTCCAAATTACCTCATTTTCAAATTTCCAAATTAACCCATTTCCAAATTACCTCATTTTCAAATTTCCAAATTAACCCATTTCCAAATTACCTCATTGTTTTTCTTTAATCAGATTTAAAAATTTATCAAACAAAAAATCCGTATCCGTTGGTCCACTGCTGGCTTCAGGATGGAATTGCGTAGAGAAAAAAGGTTTTGTTTTATGTATGATACCTTCATTGGTCTTATCATTCACATTTACAAACAACTCGCTCCACTCATTACCCAGCGTTTTGGCATCTGTTGCAAAGCCATGATTCTGCGAAGTAATGTAACAACGATTAGTTCCTACTTGCAATACCGGTTGATTATGACTCCTATGACCATATTTTAGCTTATAAGTGTCACCTCCGGATGCCAGGCACATCAGTTGATTGCCCAAACAAATACCAAAAATAGGTGTGTCGTTTTTAATTGCTTTAGTCAGATGCGCAATTGTTTTATCACATTTTTTGGGGTCACCGGGACCGTTTGAAATAAAAAGACCTTCGTACTTTTCCTTAGTGAAATCATAATCCCAAGGAACCTGAACAACAGTAGTATCGCGCAAAAGTAAACGACGAATGATATTGTATTTTACACCGCAGTCAACTAAAACAATACGATATTTTCCATTTCCATATTCAATCACTTCTTTTGTGCTAACCTGTGCAGCAAGGTTCTCAGAATTAGGATCGGAGAAATCTATATCTTCATCATTCCATATAAGTTTTCCGAGCATCGAACCATTCTCACGTAATTTCTTTGTGATTGCTCGTGTATCAACACCAAATACTGCAGGGATTTTATGTTCTATGAGCCATTCCGATAATGTTTTTTGAGCATTCCAGTGACTGCTCTCCCACGAATAATCTGCAATGACCAAGCCCGAAACATGAATCTTTTCCGATTCGAAAAAGTTCAGCAGTCCGTTTTCTTTTTTATAATCGGGCACACCATAATTGCCAATCAATGGATAAGTTAAAACAAGTAGTTGACCTTTGTATGATGGATCGGTAAGACTCTCGGGGTAACCGGTCATGGCAGTGTTAAAAACCACTTCGCCCGCAGCAGAACCTTTATATCCAAAACTCTTTCCTGTTATTTTTGAACCATCCTGGAGTATTAAATCAATTGGATTATTTTGCATTAGTATTCTTAAATCTGCTCATAATAAAAAAATGTTTTATTACGACAAAATTAATTTTCTTCTCCTAAAAGTTATAAAGAAGATTTCAGATTTTATGAACTATAATTGCTTAAATATATGCTTTGACTTTAGCCACATTAATTACAATCAAAAATACCTATCTTTACCAAACACTATTTCCACATGAAAGTTAAAATCATTGTATTATTGCCTTTACTAATTTTCATACTTAATTCTTGTTATTCTCAAAAAATACGTGGTAAATATTATTGTCAAACTTGCGGTCATGAATTTTTAATTAAATTTTAAAAAAAGATTCTATTTCTATTATAGAAAAAGTAAGGGATCGTATCCCGGGGGTAAGGTACTATGTGTTTAACAATGATACCATTAGAGTTAGAGAAGATACCATAGAATTAAGAAAAACTGAAAAATTTTGGAAACTTCCTTATCATATAGACCCACTATTTGAGTATGGAATAAAATACAAGAACCGTATCTTTTTTAATTATATCAATATGAAGGGTGCTGGTGATTCGATAGTATTTAAAAGATTTTATCCATTTGATCTTAATACAATAATTTTTCGTTGGGGTATTTTTAGGTGGTACAATCACTATTTTCCATTGTACAAGGGCATTAATAGTACAAAAAGATGTGAAAATTCGCATGATAGAAATGAATTAAGGACAAAAAAGTTTTTCAGGGATTATGAAAAGAAGTTAAAAAAAAGATAGTGAATGGTGGTTTATCATGGCAACATAAATTTTATTTAACCACTGTTCGAAGTTTCCAACTAACGAACACAGTGAACACTCCTACTCCCGTGATATATAGAAGCAGTTTCGTGTCATCATTAAATAGTAATACTTCTTTTAATACTAATTTTAAAGAACCATTTTCGTTAAAAAACAGTAAGTTTGTATCATTAAATTAAGTTTACCATGGATCAAATATTTCAAAAATTATCAACGTTTAATCGCAGTGGACTTAAGGCTGCCTTTTGTTTAATCACAAACACTTCGGGATCATCGCCTCGTAAAATTGGCTCAAAAATGATAGTTTATGAAGATGGAACCATTGATGGAACCATTGGTGGAGGAGCTATTGAAAAGGAAGTCATTGATATTGCCATCGAAGCCATAAAAACAAACAAAACTCAAAATATCCAGTATAAATTAAAAGAAGACCTTGGAATGGTATGTGGTGGTTCAATGGACGTTTATATTGAGCCCATTTTACCAAATGAAAAGCTTATCATTTTTGGCGCCGGTCATATCGGAAAAGTACTAGCTCGCTATTCCTCCGATTTGGGCTTTGCTGTGACAGTAGTGGATGAGCGCGAAGGTATTTTAAATGAAACTGAATTCCCTGATTGCACTTTAGTCAATAAAATGTTTACTGAGGCAATCAATGAACTTGAGTTCGACGATGACACTTATATTGTAATATTAACCCACAAACACGTGTATGATTCGGCTATCCTTAAATTGGTTTGCAAAAAAAAGCATTACTACCTGGGTATGATTGGAAGTAAAATAAAGGTGGCCGAAATTAAAAAACAATTCATCAAAGAAAAAATAACTACCGAAAAAGAATTTAATAACATTGACACACCCATTGGAATTCCTATAAAATCGGAGACGCCTAAAGAAATAGCTATTTCAATTCTGGCACGATTAATTGATTCAAAAAACAATAAAAATATTTAAGATTATTTAGAAGTAAACTCTTTGCTTACCGAGATATAACCAGGATAAGTAATGGGGACTTTACCTATCATTATTGTTGGTTTCACTTTTAATGTAATTCTTGTAGAAGTATTATCCGAACCGGTAAGACCAAATCCATAACCCAATAACTCACTACCGCTCTTTTTCAACACAGCGCTTAAATCTGTTTTAATATGCAAGGGTATTATAGAGCTGCCTCCACTTGGCGGAATTACAATTCGTTCATTTAATACGCCCTCAACAATTTCTGTTTTATCAATCAACAGTATCCACTCCATTTTATTCATAGCCGCTTGTGATGTATTTGGATTTTTTGCTTCCACATTCAAAGTAAGTGACAAAGGAAGAGTACCTTTAGCAAGAGATGCTGTAATCAGCGCTGCATCCATGAAATTCAAATCCGAAATACTTTTTACCTTTTGTACATTAACATTTGCAACATTGATATCCTCAATTGTTTTCAAACGAAACTCGCATTTGGCAAAATTTTGCATTTCGCTAATCTGCTTTCGCAAACCGCATGAAGAAAGCAGTACTAACAGAATTGTCAGGTAAAAAATCGTCTTTTTCATTCATTAAAAATTTACACAAATATAATACGAATAATTAGAAAATCAGAAAGTATTTAATTTGAATATTCTAAACAATAAGTGAAAGCAAAAAAAATAACGGTCGCATTATTATTAATCGTATCTTTGCACCAATTAAATATATATTTACTCTTAATTAAAATTTTATGAATCTTTACGTAGGAAATGTTGATTTCAAAGTTAGCGAAGATCAAATTTCAGAATTATTTAGCACATACGGAGAAGTTAGTTCCGTTAAAATCATTACCGACAAATTTACTGGCAGAAGCAAAGGTTTTTGTTTTGTTGAAATGGCAAATGATACCGAAGCTCAAGAAGCAATCGAAAAGTTAAACGGTTATGAAATGAATTCACGTCAGTTGAATGTTACACAAGCCAGACCAAAAACAGACAACAGAGATGGTGGCTATAACAAAAACAGAAATGATAGAGGTGGTTATAATAATCGCAGATAACAAATAAAAAAAATCAATTAAAGCTGTTCAATTTGGACAGCTTTTTTTATGTCAAAAAATAATCTAATCAGCATTATTTTTTTAACGGATGTGCATACATCACCACATCTTTATCAGTAATAGACTTATCGCAAAGAATTGCTAAACGCTCTACCACATTACGAAGTTCACGAATATTACCGGTCCAGTTTATCTTTTGTAATTCGTTCAGTGCTGCTTTCGAGAATTCCATTACGGGCTTTCCTTGATTTTCACAAATATCACGAATAAAATGATTAGCAAGAATGGGTATATCATCTTTCCTTTCATTGAGCGATGGCACTTGTATCAGTATCACACTCAAACGATGGTAAAGATCTTCGCGAAAATTCCCATGCTCGATTTCTCTTTCTACATTTTTATTGGTAGCAGCTAAAACACGAACGTCAACAGAAAATTCCTTCTCACCTCCTATACGCATAACCTTGTTTTCCTGCAATGCACGTAATACTTTTGACTGCGCAGATAAACTCATATCGCCTATCTCATCTAAAAATAATGTTCCTCCGTTTGCTTGTTCAAAATCTCCCTTGCGCTGTTTTATTGCGGAAGTAAAGGATCCTTTTTCGTGGCCAAACAATTCACTTTCGATTAGTTCCGATGGAATAGCCGCACAATTAACCTCAATAAAAGGTCCGTTAGCTCTATTACTTTTTTCATGAAGCCAGCGTGCAACAAGCTCCTTGCCCGTTCCGTTTTCACCCGTTATCAAAACGCGGGCATCAGTAGGTGCAATGCGTTCAATCATGTCTTTTATCTGTATGATTGATTTCGACTCTCCAATCATATCGTATGCTTTGCTTACCTTTTTCTTGAGCACTTTTGTTTCGGTAATCAACTCGGTTTTGTTCATCGCATTGCGAATGGTGATAAGCAAACGATTGAGATCAAGAGGTTTTGAAATGTAATCAAAAGCACCTTTTTTTATTGCCTCAACCGCTGTATCAATGTTGCCATGACCTGAAATCATTACAATGGTTGTTTCATGATTCAATTCCAATGTTTTTTCAAGCACTTCCATGCCATCCATTTTAGGCATTTTAATATCGCATAAAATAACATCATACTTGTTTTTCTTTATTAAATCAATGCCTGCAAAGCCATCGGCTGCATCATCAACTTGAAATTTTTCGTATTCAAGTATTTCGCGAAGCGTTGTTCGGATGCTTTTCTCATCGTCAATAATAAGGATCTTTGCCATTCTTTTTATTTTTTATATTTAAGCCACTTCCACATTTCTTTATAGGATACTTTTTTCCCGTACATTAAAATTCCTGTTCGATATATTTTTGATGCTATCCAAGTTGAAAATATAAATGCGATTATTAACAAGGACATAGATAAAATAATCTCAAAAACCGGAACTCCAAACGGAATGCGAACCATCATAATTACAGGCGAAGTGAGCGGAATAATCGAGAGCCAAAAAGCAACCGGACCTTCAGGATTATTTATTACAAATTGCAACATTACTATTGAAAAAACGAGTGGTATTGTTACTGGCATCATAAACTGCTGTGTATCGGCCTCGCTATCCACCGCTGAACCAATGGCTGCAAATAAAGAGGCATACAATAAATATCCACAAATAAAATAAAAAATAAATGCAATAATGATGAGCGGAAAATTAACTGTTGCTAACATTTCATTTACCTTGGCTAAGGGTGATGTATCCTCAACCGGCATCCGATTATTTATTTTTATTGCCTGATCTTGAGTCAATACTTTATCATTCATCTTGAACATTTGATGCGTACTACTTTTCGTGAATTTATCCGCAAATGCCGATTGAACAACAACGACTATACCTGTTGTTAATATAACCCAAAGCAGGAATTGCGTTAATCCAACCATAGCAACTCCAATAATCTTCCCCATCATTAATTGAAATGGTTTCACAGATGAGATAATAACTTCTACTATCCTACTAGTCTTTTCTTCAATCACACCACGCATTACCTGAGCTCCATACATAAAAACAAAGAAATAAATGAGTATCCCCGAAAAAATTCCCAACGCAATACTTACCTCCGGATATGTTTTTTCTTCTTTATTCAATTGGTCTGTTTCAGATAATTTAACCGATTTAATTTCAACATTTGTCTTGGAATCAATAAATGCTATAGTATCCTTACTAATACCGGATTGCGCAAACCATATTTTTTGCAAATCTTTTTTTAATGCATTTTCTATATAAATTTTAACATTTATCCCCGGTTGCTTCTCAGAGTACAAACAAACGGTAGTTGTTATTTTTTCTAAAACCGGTTGATCGCTGGAATTCGGTATATAAAGTATGGCATTGTACTTTGAATCATGAAATTCAGCTTTGGCAGTTTTAATATCCTTCGAAGAATAATCAAATTTAATATCATCAGATTCAGTAAGACGTTTAAAAAAAATTCCACTCTCATCAAC